>CEOP01020537.1_pt1 | contig 13830 bp, 9 predicted proteins | sample 361301 | NCBI WGS metagenome assembly CEOP01 (sample SAMEA2619548, study PRJEB7988) | marine metagenome | biome: marine biome (ENVO:00000447); feature: deep chlorophyll maximum layer (ENVO:xxxxxxxx); material: "saline water (ENVO:00002010), including plankton (ENVO:xxxxxxxx)" | depth 55 m
CACCTGAGAGTGTCACGATCCCTTCAGGCAGAGTACTGATGCCTTCTTCAATCTCGATTGCTTCTAAAGTGTTTCCGACAGCTGATGGTAACACTGCAAACAAACTTTTGTCATCTGCAGGACCTTCCCACGTCAATTGAAACACGCCGTCAATTCCAGTTACCGTGTCGATAACGCCATCAAGCGAAAATGTGCCGTCCCCAAGTTTACCCTCCATGTTTCGAAACTCGATGCCGCTCGTATCAAAATGAATCTTAGCTTCTGTTTCATTTGTGAAAACAGCGACTGCTTGCCTATCGCTAAACGTTGCAGAGAGTATAGAAGGAATAACATCGATAGAGTACGCAACTGATTCAGAATTGCCATGCGCATGTAATGATGCTTCTGCGGTCCCCGTTGGTTTTAACGAATCAAAATACTTCAGCCCTGAATCGCCACCAACAATACCAGTGATAGCCCTTGAAAGTGGTGAGCCAACCGCTGCATTTTTCCAATCTGCATTGATGTCAAGCGTAAATGTTTTTTCTAAACCGTGAACTGAGCCAGCAATTTCTAACTCACCCATCTGAACATCGTCTTCCTCTAGTAAAAAAAGCAAATCATTTAAGAACACGTCTGTGTTTTCTATAACCAATGAACCTGAACTTCTTGCTAGTGTCATCGATGCATCGTCATTTGAGACAACTAGCTCCGTTGGAATAATCTCCATGTTGAGTGCATGCTCATTACCCGAATGAGCCATTCGAATAGTTGCATCCATGAACCCCGTTGGCTGCAATGTATTCCAGGCATTTGACAGTGCATTCGAGGCGGTTTCGGGCAATACTTTAACGAACTCTGCGCTTATGGGTAAATCAGATCCGCGCAGTACTAAGTCGAACCAGTCGCCATCGATTTCCATAGAAACTTCAACAGAGCCTGTTCCGCATTCGCAAGTGGCGCCGTCCATAGTGACTGCACCGTTCTCAATTTGAATTGTCGCATCGATGCCCTCAAATAAAAAACCTTCAGGCCAAAAAGGGCCCGTTGCTTCGATTGCCTCTGCGAAATATTCGTTCAATACTGCAACACCTTCACTCATATTGACTAAGAAATTAGTATCAATGCCACCTGTTTCGTTTCCAGAAACATTACCAACTGCGGTCAACCTCGAGTTGAGGCCTAGCCCAGTCAACACCTCTAGCGCCAAATCATGTGAGTCTCCAGCTGCTGCTGAAATTGCCTTTAGTAATGCAGGAGTAATCCACTCATGCGTGAGTTTAAACTGTAATTCTGGGCTTGCAGACCCATCTTTTAAGAAAGCAATTGAACCCTGCAGTTCACCGTTGCCTCCCCCGGCACCCTCAAACAATACTACTTCGCCATCTGGAATGAAGATGCCATCAGAATCTACTTCGACCATGCCACGCTGCAGTGTGATTGGATACGGAAATCCATCGTGCAAAATGCCAACGTCTTCAAACGATACTTGCCCTCGCACTGTTACGTCATTGCTCAGCCGGCTATCATGAAGAATGTCTAAATCTAGATCAATGACACCGCCAAAATCAAATCCGTTTTCGTAGGAATCGAATGGTTCATTCTTCATGCTTGCATACGATTCTGTGTGTAACAGTCTACCCATAACATTTTGCAGTCCAGATGGCAATGCATTTTGCAATGCACTATCTAGCGGTGCTGCTGGTGCATGCAAATTTAACTGCACCGCTAAAAAGTCTGATGAAGCATCTACGTTACCACTGATATGTACTTTCGAATCATCGCTTCCTATTGCATTGAGGTAGACAATTTCAATTCCATTATTGTGAAACTTGATAGAAGACGTAATAGCATGAAGTGGATAGGGAAACCCTTCATACATGCCTTTTGCACCATCAATAAGAATTTCGCCCAGAATAACTGCCTCTTGTCCAAACTCTTCTCGTTGCACACTTACTTTGGAAGCAATATTCCATTTTTCTAATTGGAATAACTTTAGAATTTTTGCTGCCGCAACAGGCACGTTTGCTTGGCCATTATCTCTGGATTGAACGTCGCTAATAAAAAACTTAGCGTCAAATGGTGACTTCGAGAGCATCGTTTCCATCCACTCTTTACCGTCTTGTTCCCCAAAGTTAGGAAGTTCAAATATATTTAAATCAGCTCGAAATGAAACCGGCAATTCACCCCCGCTTTGTGGTGGAAATAGTTCGCCTTCAATATCCCGTAAAGAAACAGACTCACCGTTGTACACGATGGTCCCATTTTGCACATCCAATTTTGCGTTACCGTGCAATCTTGAAAAAGCACCCTTGTCATAATCCGCCCAGCGAACACCGTGCTCTTCGGGAAGGAAAAACTGGACATTTTCGACAGTCGCTTCAATCGACAGCCCATCTTGAGCGCTCCACAAAACACCAAGAGAATCAACTCTCCCGTGCAACTCTGTTTCTTCGCACCAAACTCGAACCCTGCGCGGCAAGAAAGAAAATAGAGAATTGCCCAACGAAACATTGTCGATTGAAAGCTGGAATTGTTCCTCCGCAAACCGCATTGAAAGCGAAAGTGATTCTTGCACATCATGCAAGTTCACGTTTACTTCACTTTCTTCACCCGAGGCAATTTCCACTGAAAACGATTTTTGTACCATTTTCGTCCATAGTCCATCTTGCATTGTGCCCGCTTCAAGATGGATAGTATCGATTGCAATGTTCGGAAAATCGAGAGTGCCCGAAGATGAGGTGTCCAAAGATGAGGTGGTCGAAGAAAAATCGTCTTGTACTTGCATGGTTTCCCAAGGCGCAAAATTATACTCGCCCGATTTTTTGGACGATTCAGCCACGCGAACAGTAATTGATTCTGCTGAAATCAAATCGACTGAACTCGCCGATGGAATAAACGATGAAAAAACAATTTCAACTGTTGGCGCGAAAAGCAACTGCGAAGCAGGTCCCGTTACATTTTCAGAATGCAATGCAAGGCCAACAAGTGACAGTTTGCCCGACCAATCCCAATGGGCCTGTTCAATGGAAACCTCTGTACGGACTTCTCCCTTGAGAACACCCACAACAATAGGCGTAAGCAAAAAAGGCCGTGTCAATAAAAACACCAACAAGAACGGTAACAGCCCAATAAAGCCAAAAATCCAAATTCGTCTTTTTCGCCGAAGCGGATTTCTATGCTCAGTCATACTTAGATAGTTTACCTATTCACTCGCTGTAAATGCTAATTGAGCAAGTTCTATCGCCCTGCCAAGCCCCGCAGCCTTGTTTATAGTCTCTTTCCACTCCAATTCCGATTTGGAGTCCATGACTACACCTGCACCTGCTTGAATATCAATTCTCCACCCCTTGTTGTTACGTTTCGCAGTCGGAATCACCATTGTCCGTAGTGCAATTGCCATATCCATATCACCGCTAAACCCGATCATGCCAATGCCACCTGCGTAAGGTCCGCGCCGTGTGGATTCAATCTCATCGATAATCTGCATAGCTCTAATTTTAGGCGCACCGCTAACAGTGCCAACTGGAAGCGTTGCGGCAAGTGCATCCCAGCAATCTTTTCCTTCTGCAAGTTGGCCAACAATGGTCGAACTAAGGTGCATGACATGACTATACCGCTCGATGTCCATTACTCGTTCAATCTCAATCGAACCCAAAGCACATACAGTCCCTAAATCATTTCGTCCAAGATCAACAAGCATGACGTGTTCGGCTTTTTCTTTGTCGTCCCCGCGTAAATCTTTTTCTAACGCAATATCTTCATCTTCTGTTTTTCCTCGCCGCCTTGTGCCCGCAAGCGGTCTGTTAACAATGTGCCCGTTTCTGCATCGGCAAAGAATCTCTGGACTCGAAGCAACGAGAATACATCCTTCCGCTTGCAAGTAAATCATGTAAGGGCTTGGGTTCACAACGCGAAGCGCACGATAAATCTCAAACGGATCAACTTGTGACCTGTGTTCAAACCGTTGTGAAATGACAATTTGAAATGCATCACCTTTGGCAATATAGTCCTTACATTTCATAACAGAGGATTCAAATGTTTCCTGTGACATGTTTGACTTTTTTGGCTTTGGCGGTGGTGAACCTAAATCCATTGAAATAGTGCCTACCGGTATGTTTTCTCCGTTGCGTTGCAACAAACCAACAACTTTGTCGAGTGCGCAATTGCCAGCATCCCACTGTTGTTCTGAGGTCTCACCATTATCGATACTATTGTGAATAACGTGTACCACTTTGGCGACGTGGTCAAATACAACAACTGTTTTATACAAAGCAAAATGCACATCTGGAAGGGATCGATCATCGCAAGGCGCGCTTGAAAAAGGCAACGCTTCGATTTCTGTAAATCGAGCTGTGTCATAACCAGCATAGCCAACCCAACCACCTGTAAAGCTAGGCAAGGGTAAGTCGGTTGTTGTCAATGGCGGTGCAACCTTCCACGAAGATGAAATTTCTCGCGCAAGTTCCAAGGGATTGTCGCTCTTTTTTTTCTCAACTTTACCTGTTGCATGATCGCGAAGTGTGACATCATTTTCGTAGGCGATTATTTCGAGGATCGGATCGGCTCCTAAAAACGAAAACCTTCCTACCTCGTCGCCGTTATCAACCGACTCGAATAAAAAACTTGGGGCAGTCCTATCGTCAGTCGCAACGAGTCGTCTGTAGGCTAGAACAGGGCTCAAGTGATCCGACATTATCCGGCAGACAACCGGAATCACATTGAATTCACTTCTTAAGGCATCAAAAGCTTCTTTTGGCATACCCGAAGTGTAGAGCAGAGCGTACGATGTATCCATGCCTACTTATGACACAGTTGTAAAACTTCGAAAAATTGAACGCCTTTATTACAAACCTGATGGTTCAGTGCTCGTAAAAGCACTCCAAGGTGTCGATTTGGACGTCCCCAGCGGTCAATCCATCGCAATCATGGGGGCTTCGGGCTCTGGCAAGAGTACGCTTATGAATATTCTGGGTTGCCTCGACAGACCCACTTCTGGGGAGTACACCCTCGGTGGTCATGAAGTTGCCACACTTGAGGATCAAACACTTTCAAAAATTCGCGGACAACAAATCGGATTTGTCTTTCAATCATTCAACTTGATTCCGCAGTTAACCATTGAAGAAAATATCGAAGTGCCCTTGTACTACCAACGCGTAAGCCCAACCGAACGAAGAGAGCGCACACTGGCAATGCTTGACCTTGTTGGGCTTTCAGATAGAGTCGGGCACAAGCCCGGCGAGCTTTCTGGTGGCCAACAACAACGTGCTGCAATCGCACGCGCACTTGTCACAAAACCCTCTATTTTGTTAGCAGATGAACCAACCGGCAACCTAGATTCACAAACAGGAAATGATGTGCTGGCATTGTTTGACACACTGCACGCTGAAGGGCTCACGACAATTATGGTGACACACGACGACGAAGTTGGTAAAAGATGCCAACGCGTTATTCATCTTAAGGACGGGCTCATTGACACGGACAAGTTCAACGCATGAGAGTCCTCGGCATTGACCCCGGTTTACGAATTGCAGGTTATGGTTGTGTTTCGATTGAAGGCAATGCCATTACACCAACGATTGTTGAAGCTGGTGCTATCAAACTCAATACCAAAGCATCCATTTCCTTTAGGCTTGAACAACTTTACGATGACTTAACTGAGATTATCACGGAACTTTCTCCCGACCTGCTGGCAGTTGAAACAATATTCGCGCATGAAGCGCACCTCTCAACTGCTGCAATCATGGGGCATGCCAGAGGCATAATTCTACTCGCAGGCGAGCAAGCAAACCTCCCTCTTCTTGAACTTGCACCGACCGAAATCAAGAAATCTGTCACAGGTAGTGGCAGAGCAACAAAGGACCAAGTTCAACACGCCGTAGCGGGGCTTTTAAAGCTCAATGAGCCACCACAACCTCCCGATGTTGCTGATGCACTCGCAATTGCAATTACTGCGGGTATTCGAGAGCACTAAAGCCCACACATCGTTTTTATACGCTATACTATGCACACTTAACTTATGCCCCCGAAAGGGCTCGGTACGGCGCTTGCGTCTACCGGGCCTTTATTTTTTACCAAATCTAGTCGCCCAATTGCCTTATGCGATTTGAAAGCTCCAAGTCAGTTCAATCTGCAGTCATAATTGTATTCGTTAACAATCTCAGCTAACTAGGTTGACAAACTTCGGTAAATGGTTATTATTTTTCTATCGCTTATGTGATTGACTTTGCCCCCGGAAGGGCTCGGTGTGGTTCTTTGAATCCACTGGGTCTTTTTTTATGGTCTTTATGTAAGATCTTTGCTTCTTTTGTCCTTAAGAAGCGAATTTCGGGAACAAATTTTCCACACATTGATTACGACAAATGTCAAGAATGCTATCCTGCGCACACACCCTACTTAGCAAAGGACTAACTCAAACATGCGACTACTCACTCTCTCCTCTTTACTGCTTGTAACAACCACTTTTGCGATGGACACAACTTCAGACAATCTCCTCGAGAGATGCAATAACGTTCAACAGTCCCTCAAGAACCAAAGAGGCATAGCACCTGGTGACGTACCTTCGATTACCGCACTGCGTGATGAGATTACAAGTTGGAACAGCACAAACGAAAATTTCGATCTTATCGTTGCAGAACTGCAGTTAAGTTTGCTCATCAATGATTTAGATGTTTGCAATTCGCTTTTTAAACGACTCGCCGATGCAAAACCAGAGAATACAAACATCGGCCTAGCGTGGGCTGATTTCCGCTTAAAGCAAGATGGTGCTGAAGCTGAAGAAGTCTACTCTGAACTTGCAGAACGGTACCCGGACTCTCCAGAGATTGCAGTTGCATGGATACAATTTCTTGATAGCGCGAATAGATTCACAGAAGGAATTGCCGAAATCGAAACACGTCAAGCAAATGCTGCTCTTTCAACAGAGCTGTCTGAACTGTACGCTGATCTACTTTTTGCAAACAACCGATTCGAAGAAGCAGTGGAGACTCTAGACGGTATTGACTCCGAACTACTCGCCTCAAATCCGACTCTTTCTACAAGAGTGAATTCAAAGAAAACGCGCTATCAAAACACTTCGGATTTGTTTGAGACTGAACTTGTTATCCGTGAATCTGAAGCTATCAATGGCGACCTTCCAATCGCACAAGTACTTACTAAAAAGGGCCCAATAACACTTGAACTTTTTGAAGACCACGCACCAAACACCGTTGCAAACTTCGTATCCCTTGCTGAATCTGGCTATTACGACGGTACTCGTTTTCATCGCGTTCTTCCCAAATTCATGGCTCAAGGCGGTGACCCCAATAGCCGTGAAGGTGCTGAAGGACAAGCAGGTACTGGTGGTCCAGGGTACACCATTAAGGATGAACACACGGGCGAAGATATCCGAAAGCACTTCGCTGGCACACTATCGATGGCAAAAACAGGCGCACCAGATACTGGCGGAAGTCAGTTCTTTTTAACGCACCTCCCAACCCCTCACCTTGATGGGCGACACACAGTGTTTGGTCGGATCACAAGCGGCCTTGAAATCGCACGAACACTTGAAGTGAATGATGACATCGTCACAATCATTATTACGAACAAACGCGACCACGAATACATACCTGAAAAAATCGGGGAACAAAAAAACTTGAGTATTGGGCCGATTGATACCGGTAAAGAAACTCGTAAACCAACATTAAGCTCTGGGGAATAACAAGTAACAGTTATGTCACAAGTACCTTCCGAAACATTACAGGGATACAGCGCACCTTCCGTGCGACAGTTCAGCGTCTTTCTCGAAAATAGAGTTGGGCGACTTCTCGACTTGCTTCGTCATTTTGATGACGCTTCGCACGTGCATGTCATGGGAATCAATGTCATTGACTCTTCTGACCACGCGGTCATCAGGATGATTCCTGACAATGCCGATGCTGCACGGTTGTTACTTCGTGAACTTGGCATTGCGTTTTCAGAAACGAATGTCATGGTGACTGTTATTGACGAATCACATTCTCTTGCCGATTTATGTTTGTATCTACTCGGTGCAGAATTGAATATTTTGTTTATCTATTCGCTCATCCAGCAATCAACCATTGGCGACTCGGTCATTGCAGTTGCAATTGATGACCTAACTTTAGGTAGCAATTTGCTACTAAAAAAGGGCTTCACATTGCTTGGCGAAGGCGACCTCACTGTTTAGACAAACGCAACATTGCTCACATCAGGCACTGCTCCAACTGAAGCTGCCTCTTTCAGAAAACAGTGCACTGCTTCTTTGCCCTGTTGCCCAAAGTCGAGCGTCCAGCTATTAACATACATTTCGACAAACTCGTCAGTACAAGCCATGTCAATTCCACGTCCCCACTTTGTTGCCCAAGCGAGCGATTCTTCTCTGTTCGCCATTGCGTATTCAATTGACTGAAGCAGAAGTGTAGTAATTTTTTCGGTTGCACCCGCGCCTAGTCGAACATCCAATTCTTTCTTAATCGCGTTGCCTCCAAGTGGCAAGGGCAACGATGTTCGGCTTTTCCACCATGCGCCCAAATCACACACTTCATGCAGACCATGTTCTTCGTATGTAAGTTGCCCCTCATGTATAACGACACCCGCGTCAAATGTACCTGCAATTACAGCATCCATGATTTCTGTGAACGCGATCGGTTCCCATGTCATCGTTCGCTGCCCTGCAAGAATCCGAAGCGCTGCTAGTGCAGACGTGCGTAGCCCTGGCACAGCGAAAGATGGGTTTGTCGCAAGCAACACATCCATAGTGGCATCTGTCTTTGCTACAACTTTTGGGCCATAACCATCGCCTAAAGACGCACCACACGCCGTCAAATCATACAAGTGCGCGACTGTGGGGTAATGCGCAATGCTAATTGCAGTGATGTCATACTCAGTATGTTCCGATTCAGCGTTTAGCGTTTCAATGTCTTTCATAACCAGCTCAAACTCGAACTCGCCAACATCCATTGAAGGGCCAGTTCCGTCTATATCTGCCAGTGGCCACCACATAAATGCATCATCGGGATCGGGGCTATGCGCTAGTGTAATTTTTTGTTTCAAGAGTTCCTTTTCTTCGCAACTATTTTAGCGAGTTCTCTGCGCATAATTTTCCCAGTTGGATTCCTTGGCAGCGCTTCAAGCTGAGTGATAGATTTTGGGACCTTGAAAGGCGCAATCGTTTCTCGACACCAAGCACGCAATGCGTGCTCATCAAATGTGGCGCCTTCTTGTAATTCAACGAAGGCAACCGCTACTTCACCACGCGAAGGATCTGCTCTTCCAACTACGCCTGCGGCAGTTACATCTGGGTGGTTTGTTAAAGCTTCTTCAATTTCTCGCGGGAAAACATTTTCGCCACCAATGATGAGCATCTCTTTGATACGACCAGTTATGTATAAAAAACCCTCTTCATCAAGTTGACCCATGTCACCAGTTTTAAAATATCCTTGAGAATCAAATGCCGCGTCTGTTTCCTTATCGAGGTTGTAATACCCCTTCATAATGTTTGGTCCAGCGATTCGTATCTCACCATTTTGCCCAGCAGGCACATCGTTATCATCTTCATCAACTATGCGTTCATGCACATCGATGATTGGCTTGCCAACCGTCCCACGTCTTTGTTCTTTAGGCCGGCAAAGATTTGTCACCGGCGATGTTTCGGTAAGGCCGTACCCCTCTAAAATAGTCATGCCTAACTTATCTTTAAACCCTTCGTACACTGCATCAGGCAGTGCTTCACCACCAGAAAGTGCAATTCTGACTGAATCAAAATGACTCGGCTGAGCACTTTTAGTATTAAGTATTGCATTAAACATAGAAGGAATCGCTAGCATTACTGTTGGTGCATGGTCTTGCATGAGCGTAAGAACTTTTCGAGGATTGAACCTCGCGGTATATACAACTTTTGCGCCAATAGCTGATGGAATTAATGTTGTTGCAGTAAAGCCAAAACTATGAAACTGCGGAAGCAATCCTAAGAACACGTCGTCTTTTGTAAACCGGACCCACTTTTTGCACTGCTCAACATTGGAAGAAATATTCCCTGCAGTGAGCATGACGCCCTTTGGTTTTCCAGAAGTACCCGATGTATAAAGAAGTGCTGCAAGCATTTCATCATCGCTTTTAACTGACCTTCGAATTGGCGGGACACCGCCAAAAGACATCTCATCAAGTTTGATAGCGTTGACACCTTCAGGCAAGCCGCCAATCATCTCAACCATTGCATTCACTGTCACAACGGTGTCGACACCACTATCCTTAATTATGTAATCAATGTCATCTTTTGTCAAAAGATAATTTAAGGGTACAACGGTTTTTCCTTGTGACCATATCGCCGTTGCCGTTGCCGGAAACATCCCAGATGTTGGCAACAAAATTGCGACGTGGGGCTTATCCGTATTGATACGCTTTGCAATATGCCAAGAAGCAACCTGCAAAGCTAGCCCTGACCACTTTCGATAATCGTCGACTATCAAAGTGCGAAATGGATTACGTCGCCATGTCTTGTAAATAGATATCAAAAGTCGCATCGTAGTCTTTCCAAAAGTGTACGATACACGCTGGAACCATACTATGCGAATACCTTTACTTTTGCTTTTCATAATTTCACTCTCTCAACAGCTTGGTTGTGACGGTAGCAAAACCAATTCTCTTGACTTATCGCTTCAAGAGTACAACAAGGGGCAATGGCGTATTGCAGAAATGTGGGCAAAAAAAGAACTTACATCAGGGATGGAAACTCATAAAGCGCAATACATGCTCGGACTGTGTGAATTTCAACTGCAGGACCTCAATGCAGCAGAACAATGGTTCGCTAAAGCATCTACCGCATCAGATAAAGAAGTAAAAGGCAAGGCAACCGCAATGTTAGGCGTTATCGCATCAAATAACGGTGAATTCGATAAAGCAGAAAAAGCATATGCAACTGCGTCGTATGATCTTGAAGGTAAAGACAGAACCGAGGCCAATGCACGCAGCGGAATCACCTCTTCAAGTGGTAATTTCACCCTTCAATTTGGCGCGTATCGGTCAAAAGCAAATGCCCAAGCAGCGATGAATGACCTTGCTGTAACCATCAAGCAAGGTTCATTAGGGAGTATCGAGATAACTGAAGAAGATGGATCTCTAGGGAAAACAATGTTTTTAGTCCAGGCAGGACATTTTGCCACACGAAAACTAGCTGCTGCAAGACGTGACAAGGGCGATTTACCGCCGTGCATTGTTGTAGTTTCTCCTTAAGCACGATGCCATGGCATAGACGATAATGCACATTAAACCAAATGGCTAAATCATCAGGACATAAACATAAGAATAAAAGCAACAGCACCAGCCGAAGAGATACCGTCCTTCGAAACGTGCCTAAGCCATCAATATCAGTTGCGCAGTTGTTACGTAAGCCTGATTTTCTACAGACCTGTTTCATCGTCTTTCTTTTTCTTATTGTTGTTTCGTCACTTGCAACTTGGTCAGGAGAACAAATAAAAGTTCATGATGGTCAGATTGCTGCGCAAACAAGAATCAAACGAATCAACTTTGAGTTTGATGACATCGCAGCAACACAAGCCAAACGGGATGAAGCAAAAAATTCCTCGCCTAGAATTTACACTATCAACGAAACCTTCATCGAACGACTAAGTGCATCTTTGCTCGGTCTTCCCACAGCGGTAGCTGGAAAGACAACCCTAGCGGATGTTACGCCAGAACTTGCCACGCAATTTAAGTTGACTCCAGAATCGCTATCCGCATTACAATCGATGTCAAAAGATGGCGAACCGATTTTTTCTTGGAAACGATCAACTTCGAAACTCATTCAACAAATACAAAAACAAACACCCCTTCTCACGAGTGAAGAGTTTCAAGTGTTCACAACTACTGCTTCATCAAACCGAGAATTGTTTCTCGGCGCAGGCAGAATTATCCGGCCATATCAAGCTGATGCTATTTCCCTGCCCGCAAAGTTGGGTGATGCAACAGATGTAAAACTTGCAGAGTTTATCAGTAACCTTGATTTTCCAGAATCGCTCGTGCCAACCATTGAAGCACGCTTGGTTATGAGCCATCAACCTAGTCTTCAGCTCGATCTAAAAGACACGCAAGCACGTGCAGATGCTGCTGCTGAAGCTGTTGAGCCTGTTACTGTGAAACATGTACAAGGTGAAATCATTTGGCGCAAGAGTGACACTATATCGGCTACCCAATATGAAAATGCTATTCTTGAACAAGAACACTTTTTAGCAAACTCGACGTTAGCAAATAGATGGATTCCTCGAATTGGTTCCGTCGGCCTGCTTGCTATGCTTGCAATTTTCATCGGAGCATATACCACCTCCGCAAACCAAAGGGTTTCTAAAAACCGACTTCGCCTGTTTGCGCTCTGTTCGCTCATGGCACTCATGCTTGGGCTTTCAATAATAATCACACTTCAATCATCTGCTTTTGTCTATGCAGCAGCCATAGCCCCTACATTACTCGTTGTCACCATCATTACCCTTGCCTATGGCCAGCGCATGGGTATGTTCATTGCATTCATGCAATGCGCGCTTGTCACCATGGCACTCTCGCAATCAATCGGGTGGTTCATTTTGTTAATCGCCGGCTGTGGAATGATGATCAGTCAAATCAAAGTAGTACGACAACGCCAAACACTCATTCACGCTTCTGGTAAGACTGCAATCACATTCGCTATCGGCGCTATTTTTCTTGGGCTTGTACAAGTTCCCGACATCACCACAACGTGGCAATTCATAACAACAGACGCTCTCTTTGCTGGAGCTTCTGCTCTTGTTGTAGGCTTCTTTGTGCTGGGCATTCTCCCAAGTATCGAAAGTTTATTCGATATTACAACTGGCATGACACTCGCTGATTTGCGTGACCCCACGAAACCCCTGCTTAAACAGTTACAACACCTCGCTCCTGGGACTTTCAACCACTCAAGACAAGTCGCTGACATTGCAGAAACTGCAACTGAGGCAATTGGTGGTGATTCCCTTCTTGCCTATGTTGGCGGGCTATACCACGACATTGGAAAGATGAACAAACCGGAGTACTTTGTTGAAAATCAAACTGGGTACAACCGACACAAAGACTTGAAACCATCGATGAGTTTGCTCGTCATCATTGGCCATGTGAAAGACGGCATTGAATTGGGCAAAGAGTACGACCTTCCTCGAGAACTTCTGCACTTCATTGAGGCGCACCATGGAACAACGCTCGTTGAATACTTTTATCATGCAGCCAAAAAACGAGCTGACCAAACAGGTGAACCTGTGAACGAATCACAGTTTCGATATCCAGGACCAAAACCAGCCACAAAAGAATGTGCTGTGCTGATGATTGCTGATGCTGTGGAGTCTGCATCACGGGCGTTACCAGATCCAAACCCAGCAAGAATAGAAGCCCTTGTTCGTGACCTATCACGCAAGAGACTTGTTGATCATCAATTCGATGAGTGTGGCTTAACGTTTAGAGAACTTGCCAAAATTGAAGAAGCCATTATTGCTCGCCTCAATTCAATCTACCACACACGCATCAAATATCCTTCTGATGATTCCAACCAAGCGGAATCCGCCGACTCCTTAGCTGCAAATGACCCTGAAGTCATCGAAGCAGAAAAAACGAACGACACCGCTGGTTAATTTTTCTAGTTACCGTTATTCAACTCAAATGCAAGTTTGGCTAACCCAAGCAAGTTTGATTTTAACTCGATAAACATGCCGGTGTTTGTTGAACCAAACAACAATGAGTTTCTCGCCGATGGAGAAGATGCAACATACATTGGCTCATCTGTTTCTTGGTTTGCAACGTGCAGAAAGCCCGCGATTAATTTGCGTGCGTCAATCGAGCATGCTAGGTCAATTGCTA
>CEOP01029861.1_pt1 | contig 13763 bp, 11 predicted proteins | sample 361301 | NCBI WGS metagenome assembly CEOP01 (sample SAMEA2619548, study PRJEB7988) | marine metagenome | biome: marine biome (ENVO:00000447); feature: deep chlorophyll maximum layer (ENVO:xxxxxxxx); material: "saline water (ENVO:00002010), including plankton (ENVO:xxxxxxxx)" | depth 55 m
TAGCGCAACGTCCATTGTGACACTTCCGAGTGTGCTACCAACAACAAGTAAATTTTCACCTTCAGCACCAAGTGCATTTAGTTTCGAAGATTTTGAAAAAGTTGGAAGGTAAACCGCGATTTGTGAAACAACACCAGCTTCCGTTGGCATTCGATTGAGCCAGACGACTGCAATCTCGGCATCAAACGTGTACGCGCCAATAGTAATCGCAACATTACTTTCGACGACGAGTCGTTTTGTGTCATCGATAGTCCACGCGTTTGCACGCAATCCAGTAATCGTGATATCAGTTGCTCTTGGGAGAACAGGTAGCACGATCCCCGAGAGGCGATCGCCGTTTATGGGAATTTCGCGAATGACTTCATTAGCAAGTACTGGTGTAACTGCTAGCGAAGCAAGGAGTACGATTATGCTTTTTGGGAAGAACACGATAACGGGATGATACATCGCATAGCGTTCATTAGGGGCATAATTTTGGCTATGCACCGTCTTCAATAAGCGCTGAAACAAACGATTCAGGGTCGAAGGGCTCAACATCTTCTGGGCGTTCGCCGACCCCGATGAGTTTGATAGGTATGCCTGTTTCGTCCTCTATTGCAAAGACGATGCCGCCTCGAGCAGTTCCATCAAGTTTTGAAAGAAAAATACCGGTGACATGTATTGATTCAGCAAATTTTTTCGCTTGAGAGAGTGTGTTTTGCCCTTGTGTTGCATCGAGTACGAGCAATACTTCGTGTGGTGCACCCTCAATTTTATTCGCTGTAACTTGTTGCATTTTTTCAAGTTGGCGCATGAGTGGCTCTTGCGTGTGCAAGCGCCCAGCGGTGTCAATGAGCAGCACGTCTGCCTTTCTACTGATGGCAGCAGTTGCTGCATCAAATGTGACCGCTGCGGGGTCGGCCCCTTGAGCACCCTTTACTATCTCGATGCCAAGGCGATCTGCCCAAGTAGTCAGTTGTGAAACAGCACCGGCGCGGAACGTATCTGCTGCTGCAAGTAAAACTGTGCGTCCTTCATCTTTTAATGCTCGTCCAATTTTTGCAACACTAGTTGTTTTGCCTACACCATTTACGCCTGCGACAAGAATAGCAGTAGGGGCTTGGTCAGCAACTGCAATCGTACGGTTTTTGTCTTCTAACCGACGAACGAGGCGCTCTCGTAACAACTCAAGGATGTCCTTGTCTTTAAGTGCGCCGCTTCCTACTTCATCACGCAAATCTTGGACAATTGAATCGGTCGTAGTAACACCAACATCAGAAGAAAGAAGCAAGTGCTCGAGTTCATCAATAGTTTCTTCGTCGATAACGCGCCCACGCATGTTTGCAAGTGGCGCCGAAAGAATGGAACGCGTTTTAGAAAGGCCGCCTCGAAGTGCAGCAATAGTTGCACGAAAAAGACCCATTTATGCTTTTCCGTCCGTCGCTTCAACTACGGGCGTTGGCGGTGTTTTGTCATGAAAAATTGCATCAAGAACGCCGTTGACGAATGATGCTGATTTTTCAGTTGAGTAAACACGCGCAATTTCAACAGCTTCATTGATCGCCACTGCTGGTGGCGTCATGCCGGAAACAATTTCGTATCGTGCAAGCCGCAATATATTTCTATCAACAAGCGGTTGCCTGTGCAGTGGCCACTCTGGTGTGAAGGGTGCGATATGTGCATCGCCTTCTGCATGTTCGTCCCAAATTTTTTTTGCTAGCTTTTTTGCCTTGGCTTCAGGTTCATTTGTTGTACCTGTATCCTCATCGAAGTTATGTTCAGTTATGTGTGCAACATCTTCGTTACCAGCGTCATATTGGCAGAGAAGTTGCAGGATCTGTTCGCGTAATGTTCTACTTTTAGGCATGTTGTTCTCTTAGGGTCATTTCTGTTTCAATGGCAGCATGCATCGCTTCAATCCCTTTGTTTCCAGAGGAACCGCCAGCTCGTGCTTCTGCTTGTTCGATTGTTTGGCAAGTCAGCACGCCCATTGAAACTGGGTGACCCCAGTCGAGCGAAGTGCGCATGAGACCTTGTGCGATTGCGTGTCCAATCACTTGGTCGTGTGTTGTTTCGCCCGTGATTATGCACCCAAGTGCAACGATTGCATCGTATTTTTCGTGTAAGGAAATAGTCTTTGCGATGATGGGAAGTTCCCAAGCACCCACTACTGCTATTGTTTTGCAATTATGTTCGATACCGCCGGCATTGATAAATGCGGATCGGGCGCCCTCTTCCAATTTGCTCGTAATTGCAGTGTGGTAGGTGCTGACTAGAATTGCAATAGTAAGCTCAGATGCGCTTTTACTGGTGGTAGTTTCTTCTTGCATTAGATTGCGTATGGTAAGCGAGACCACGCAACGTTGCTACAGGGGTGTACGATATACACATGGCATTGCCCGGACGACAAGTTATTGAAGCGTTGAAGCTGACTCGGTTCAGTGTTGCTATTGGAGCAATCGCTGATATCTGGTTGGTATTACTGATCACAAAGCACGATACTGCTTATGTTGGAACGAGTGTCTACCTTCTGCCATGGTGGTCAACGTTGCTTGCTTCAGCGGTGGTAGCTGTGGGTATTTGTGCCTTTGCGGCCTCTTTAAATGACACAATAGACGCTCGGCATGACGCGACATTTCACCCAAGTCGTCCTATTCCAAGTGGCTGGATTCCAATCGCGCAAGCGGTTGTGTTATTGGTTTGTTCTTTATTGATTGCATTGCTTGCAGCTTCGTTTTTAGGTGCTTGGCCCGTGCGGATTGGGCTTCTGACCGCTGCTGCAATTCTGTTTTACAATGTTGTCGGAAAGCACGTCCCGGCGATTGGCATTGTTTCGGTTGGGTTAATCTATGCTTCGAGCATGCTGATTGCAAATGTTGAATTGACGTTTACACTTCCAGTATGGCTGATTATGACACATGCGATGGTGTGTGCGATGGCAATGTATCGGCTTGAAGATAAACGCCCCAGGATTTCGGCGCGCGGCTGGGTTGGGATTTTTCTTGGATGGTTATTTTGGTCGTTGGTATTATTCAGCGGTCCATTGGCTCAAAGTGGATCGCTTTTGCCTGATGGAATGCATGTTTCGCAGCTCCTCTGGCCACTGGCCGCGGTTGCAGGGTTTGCTTTGACCATTAGGTGGAAATTGACTCGTGCTAAAACGGGTGCTCTTGCTGCAGAAAAAATACGAAGGTACGGTGCTCTTTGGGAGTGCGTGTACGCTTCGGCCTGGTTGATGGCTTTGGAATTGTATTGGCCTGCGTTCTGGATGTTCTTGTTTGCCCTCGTAAGCGCAGTGGTTGTCATGGTGGTCAAAGAAGCAACGGGGTCAACTGGAAAACCCATTTCTTGGCGTGTGTAAACTAATCCAGTGTCTCTGTGGAATACAACGCGCTGTTTTCTTGCTAACTGCCTTGATTGTAACCATCGAGGAAGATGATTTTTAGAATATAAAACGCACCTGTGGTTTTGGCTATAAGTATTTGTCAATAGGGTGCTTGCCTCGATTATAACACATTAATTCCTTAGAGGAATTAATCGGAGGAAGTTGTGAGGTAATCCACACTCGGTGGGACGCCGAGGTATTGCAAGGATTGATCCATGACATCGCGAACAACGGGACCAGCGACAACGCCACCATAGTGGCCAATCGATTTATCAGGGTCATCAATAACACAGAGGATGACAAGTCTTGGGTCGTTTATAGGTGCGCCTGCGATAAAACTTGCAATGTATCGATCTTCAAAATATCCCTTGCCATCTGCTCGTGGTAACTGTGCCGTTCCGGACTTGCCGAACAAATCATACAGCTCGCTTTGCGACTTTTGGCCAGTGCCTTCGGTCATCACTTTTCCCATTATCTTGCGGGTCATCGCAGCAATTTCAGAAGTAAGTGCACTTCGAACGAACATGACGTCATCGTCAGTAGCAAGAACAAATTGCAATTGAGGAACTGTGCCGTCTCGTGCAAAGGCAGAAAAACCCTGTACCATTTGTAATGGAGTAACCGCGATTTCATGTCCCATGGAAACAGAAGTTTGGGTGTAGTCACTCCAATTTGCAGGCGTAGTTACGATGCCTTTGGTTTCACCGCCAAGCCCAATGTGGGTTGACTCGCCAAAACCAAATCTCGATACGGCCTCTTGTAGTTCCTTGTGCGTCATGCGTTGTGAAACAATTGCCATGCCGCTGTTCATCGATTTGACTAGAACTTTTTCCCAACTTGCGGGCCCATAATAATGAACATCTCGAATTGACCGACCAAAACTTGTCCGATACGGACCGTTTAAGGGGGTTGGAAGCACCTCGTCGGCTTCGGCTTTGCCAAGCTGCGTAGCCACTGACCAGATAAATGGCTTGAATGTCGATCCAGGTTCATAGGGATCAGTCACGCACCGATTCCTGCCAAGTCGAACGTCCATAGCACGGTTTGGGTCATCTGGTTGTTGCGACCATCCCTCTCGTGGGTTTAGAATATCCGCCATTGCGAGTATTTCACCTGTTATAGGGTTTGCAACAACAATTCTTCCGCCACCGGCATTGCACCGTTGCACTTCTTCGAGTAATCGCGAAGAAGCAATGTCTTGAATCACAATATCAATTGAAAGCTGTAAATCTACGCCATCTGTTTTTGGGTTGTAATCGGAAGGCGAGACCCAAAGAGTGTTCCGTTTTCTATCACGTTGCCGAACAAAAGTACCTGCGGTGCCGGTTAGTTTTTCGTTGTATCTATTTTCAAAGCCAGCAAGGCCAGTGTGCTCAGTACCAACGAGCCCAATCAAGGAACCACCGATATCGCCGTGGGGGTATTCCCGAACGAGTCGCTCTTCTAACCCTACGCAACGATGCTTCAACGCACGGATTGCTTTTTCTTCTTGAGGCGTAACGAGTTTTTTTAACACAACATAACGGCTTCCCGGAGTAGAACGTAACTGTTGTTCAATTTTTGCAGGTGGAATTGAAAGTGCCTTGCCCAGTTCAAAAGAAATCGCGGAAAAGTCCTCAACGAGCGCTGGATCAACGAATACTTTGTGTCCAACTCGGCTTGCAGCGAGTAATCTTCCACGTCGATCAATGATTTGTCCACGCGTTGCAAGTTGTTTGGAAAACGAAGTCGCAGGCGGAGTTGCCTTTATGAGTTGTATAGGAGGAGCCGTTTTGAGTGTAAACACCTTGTACAAAGTGCTTCCCATGAGCAGGGTGACGATGCAAATAAACAACACCGCAACATGAGAGATTCGCGTTGTTAACTTAAGGTTGCTCATGAAGTTCGTTTTCAGTCGATATTGACTTCGCTAATGCACTAGGCGAACACGCTTCTTCAATTTGCACTTTCAGCACGTTGATTGCTTCATTGTTCGCTTCAATCTTCCTGTGCAATGTTGCCATGCTATGCACAGTATTGATTTGCGCTTGCCGAACTACGAGCAGCTCGAGCATCGCAAAGCTAAGCACAATAATCGTGAAAATAAGTTTACGCGCCATTCGTTTGAAGTGGGTATCTCAGTGTCATTCCTGGACGAATACGGTTTGGGTTGGGCATGACATCTTTATTTAAGTCAATCAATAATTGCGTTTTCTTAGCAGTGCCCATGACTTGTTGCGAAATTTCAGAGAGTGTGTCGCCACTTTTTACGGTATAGGAACCCATGGTTGGCGTTGCAAGTACCGTGTTCGTGTGCTCTACAATTGCTGTTTCTTGAAAAACAAAACTAGCATTAACGAGCGAGGTTCTTGATGGCAATGCTACGCGCTGTCCCTTTTCTATGGAGTTTGCATCAGTAATTTGATTCCAAGAAGCGACTGCATTTGCGAGGCCAGAGTCGCCGTAAAAAGAACCACAGATTGTGCGTAGGGTTTCGTCGTTTTGCACAACATGTATCGTATCACCTGCGGGATTATCGTTGGCCTTTGTTTGCTCTGGAATAAAGTCGCCCGGTTCAAGTATGGTTGTTCCTGCAAGGGGTGGTGTCGATATAGTCGCCCCAAGGTTTGCAACTTCACGATGCGAAGCAATAGAAAAGTGGTCTGCAACTAACATGCCCACGAAAATGAGCATTCCAAATGCAATAACGATTGAGAGTTTGTTTTCACGAGTCATAAATTATTCCAAGCCATTTCTTCAGTCACTTTTCTTCACGCGGTAACGTAACCGCGCGAAGCTTTGCCGGTCGAGAGCGCGTGTTGGTCGCCATCTCAACTTCAGAAGCGCGGAGTGGTTTGCGAGTTAGTCGCTTTGCCAAACCGTTTTTCTCAAGAGCAACAAAGGATTGCTTGACTCGGCGATCCTCAAGACTGTGAAAACTAATCACTGCAATTCGAGCACCATGGTTGAGCCAACCACAATTGTCGATCTTTCGACAACCCGTTTCCACATCTGCGAGTAATGCATCAAGTGCAGCAAGTTCGCCATTAACCACTATGCGTAACGCCATGAATGTGCGTGTAGCTGGGTTTGTTCGTGACGAACGGGCTCGTGCTCCGTATGCATCTCGCACAATCTGCGCAAGACGGACAGTACTCAAAATCGGCTCTTTAGCCCTCTCCTGTACAATTTTTTGGGCAATTCGTCTTGAGTAAGGTTCTTCACCGTATTGGTAGATGATGTCGGCGAGTTCTTTTTCTGGAGTAGATCGGATGACATCAGCGGCAGTGATGCCAGTTTCAGGGTTTAATCGCATGTCAAGCGGGCCATCGCTCATGAAACTCATTCCTCGCTTAGGATTATCCATCTGGTTGGAAGCAAATCCAAGGTCAGCGAGCACACAGTCAGCACGAAGCCCTCGGTTTTTACACTCGTTTCGCGCAGTGGTGAAATTAGCATGTATCGGAACAACAGACACGCCGAGATTTCGCATTCGTTCTGTTGCAAAATCGAGGTTTGCCTTGTCAAGATCAAAAAGTACGACTGTGGCATCGCCTCCGGCAGATTGGGCAAGCGCATATGCATGTCCTCCCCGGCCAGCGGTTACATCAACTATGACTTCCCCAGCTTTTGGCTGTAACACCTTGTGAACTTCACAAGGGAGTACGGGAATGTGGCCAATGTTGTTCAAAATTAGAGACCAAGCAACAAGCGTTCTGGATCTTCGATGCAATTTCGAACATGAACCAAGAAGCTGACAGCGCCTTCGCCATCCACAAGCCGATGGTCGTAGCTGAGGGCAAGATACATCATCGGACGAAGTACAATTTGACCAGGGTTGTCTGGATCTTCAATTGGTCGATTTTGGATGCGATGCAAGCCGAGAATGCCACTTTGTGGTGGATTCAAAATTGGTGTTGACATCATGGAACCGTACACACCACCGTTGCTGATGGTGAACGTGCCTCCCGTCATATCATCCATGGTGAGTTTGCTGTCGCGAGCTCGCACGGCAAGATCTTTAATTGTGAGTTCTACATCTGCGAACGACATACGGTCCGCACTTCTGATCACTGGGACAACAAGACCTCGCTTGGTGCCCACGGCGACAGACATATCCACATAATCGTGGTATTCTACGTCACCCTCGACGAGCGAAGCGTTTACTGCAGGCCACGCTCGAAGCGCAGATACACAAGCTTTTGTAAAGAACGACATAAAGCCAAGGTTTACACCATAGCGGTCGTTGAATTCTTCTTTATGCAACTTTCTTAGTGCGATGACTTTTGTCATGTCTGCTTCGTTGAACGTTGTAAGCATCGCAGCGTTGTGTTGTGCTTCGACTAAACGCTCTGCAATTTTGCGGCGGAGTGTAGACATTTTCTCTCTGCGAACACCTCGAAACTGCGGTGCTGGTTGTTCCACTAGGGGAGCAGGAACTTCCATAGGCGCGGGTGAGCTCGGCTTGTCTTCTGCTTTTAACACATCGGATTTTGTAATGCGTCCGGAGGGGCCTGAACCATCTATAGAATCAAGTGAAACGCCTAGCTCTGTTGCAACTTTTTGTGCAAGAGAAGTGGCTCTGCGAGTTTGTTCTGCAGAAGCAATCGTTTCTGTTTTTACTTCTTCTTCTGCAGTTGGGTCATTTTGCCCCGCTGGTTTCGTCGCTTCTTCGTTGATTGAGCCGATGACATCGCCTATCAAACATTCTTCACCTGTTTGGGTTTCAATAGTGACAACGCCAGCAACTGGTGCAGGTAACTCTTGAGTAACTTTGTCTGACTCAACTTCGATGAGGGGTGCATCTCGTTCGACCCATTGGCCGTCTTGAACGAGCCACTCACCGAGGATAACTTCATTTATGGATTCACCGAGCGATGGAATTGTGATTGATATGGACATGGTTTATTCTTGTATTAAGCTGATTGCTTCTATAAGGATACGGTGTTGCTCAATTGTGTGCATTTTGTTTGATGCGACTGCAGGTGATGCGCACGGTCTTCGGCAGACACGTGTAAGGCTCACATCAAGATCATCACGGAATTGAGCAGCGATATAGTGCCAAGGGCCCATGTTTTCGGGTTCCTCTTGGACGAACATGTACTCAGCATCTGAATAGCGTTGGAAGATTTTGTTTAACTCTTTTCTAGGGAATGGATAGAGTTCTTCGATGCGAACGAGTGCAATTGCTTCTTCTGCTTTTACTTTCTTGCGGTGGTCAAGTAGGTCGTAGTAAATTTTTCCAGAACAAAAAACTACGCGTTTTATGCGCGCAGGGTCCGTGCGCGTTTCATCGATAACGCTGTGGAATTTTCCATCAGTTAAATCTTCGACGGTTGAAACTGCGCCATGGTGCCGCAGTAAACTTTTTGGTGACATGACAATCAACGGTTTTCGGAAACTCCAAGTAATTTGACGCCGAAGTGCATGGAAAATTTGCGCGGGTGTAGTTGGGTTGATGACCGACATGTTTTCGTTTGCACAAAGTGCTAGGAAGCGTTCAAGCCGAGCAGATGAATGTTCTGGGCCTTGCCCTTCGTATCCATGAGGAAGCAACATGACTAAGCCCGATGCGCGTTGCCATTTAACTTCGGCGGACGCAATGAATTGATCGATGATAACTTGCGCACCATTAACAAAATCGCCAAATTGCGCTTCCCAAATGATGAGCATTTTTGGATCGCCCAGCGAGTAGCCGTACTCAAAGCCAAGGCATGCACTTTCAGTGAGCGGGCTGTTATGTACACACATTTGTGCTTGGTTCGCACTGATGTTATTTAGCCCAGTGTGCGCTTCGCCGGTCGTTGCATCAAAGAGCACTGCGTGGCGATGGCTAAATGTCCCGCGTTCGACATCTTGACCAGTTAGCCGAACTGGGCTTCCCTCTTCAAGTAGCGTACCATAGGCAAGCATCTCGCCCATGCCCCAGTCAATTGTTGCGTTAAGTTCAATAGCACTTTTTCGCATCTCAAGTAATTTTTTTAACTTTCGATGTTGCGTAAAAGTTTCGGGCACACTGCCAAGAGCGTGTGCAACTTTGTTGAGCGTTTTAAGTGGAACAGCTGTGCGTGCAGTGCGATCGGAAGTGTTGCCTTGGAAGCCTTCCCATGCAGTTGATTTTCTGTAAGGAGGCACGTGCGGTAAAACGGGTTGCTCAAGAGATCGTTGTTGAGATTCATCAAGTTTTGTTCGAACTTCGTCGACCATAGTTGCGCGCTGGGAATTGGTAATGACGTTTTCTTTTTCTAGTGTATCGCCATATTTTTCAGTGACTGATTGCATTTTTCGAACAGCCTCGTACATTATGGGCTGTGTGTACGCGGGTTCGTCAGCCTCATTGTGTCCGTGTTTACGGTAACACCAAAAGTCGACGATGACATCGTTATGAAACTTTTGCCGATACTCAACTGCCATCTGCACGACGTGCACGCATGCTTCAGGATCATCACCATTGACATGAAAAATAGGTGCACCGACCATCTTTGCAATATCCGTGCAATATCTTCCGCTGTAACTATCGTTAGGGTTTGTTGTAAAACCGATTTGGTTGTTTACAACGAAGTGCACCGTTCCACCGACAGTGTATCCGTCGAGTTTTGCCATGTTGAACATCTCAGCGACGATGCCTTGCCCTGGAAAGCTTGCGTCACCGTGAATAAGCAAAGGTATGCAGAGCGAGCGGTCTTCATGGTATTGCGTACGTTGCCGAGCTCGCGCTTTTCCAAGGACCACTGAGTGGCCGAATTCAAGGTGCGAAGGATTTGCAGCAAGCGTTATGTGCATTGGCTTGTCGCTAGCTGTTTCAATGTCAGCGCTATAGCCAAGGTGGTACTTTACGTCGCCGCCACCTTCAACGTAGTCTTCTGCCCAACTTTCTTCAAACTCAGTAAAAATTTGGTCGTACGTTTTGTTTAAAATGTTTACCAGGACGTTTATTCGGCCTCGATGTGCCATACCAATGGTTACAACTTTTACACCTTGGTTTCCGGCGTGGTTAATGAGTTCACTCATCATTGGAATAAGAGACTCGCTACCTTCTAAGCTGAAACGTTTTTTGCCAATGTATCTCGTTGCGCAAAAATGTTCAAGTGTGGTTGCTTCCGCAAGTTTACGAAAAATACGCTGCTTGAGTTCTGCAGAAAAATTTGGTGTATTGTTGGTTGGCTCCATTTTGTTTTGGAGCCATCGTCGTTGTTCAGTAGATTCGATATGCGAATATTCAACAGCGATATGTTTGCAGTAGGTTTCGTCAAGTTTTTCGATAATAGTGCGTAGAGAAGATGGATTGGGTAAATCAATATGCCCGGGATCAAACATCGAATCAAGTTGCGATTCTTTCAAGCCAAATGCTTCAAGAGCGAGTTGCGAATTTCGTCTAGGTGCGATGCCAAGTGGATCAAGGTCAGCAGCATAATGCCCAGTTGCTCTGTAATGAAAAATGAGTGAGTCGACTCTAGATTGTTCTTCGCGTATTGAATCTGAAAGGGCAGGTGAGTCGTTTTGCGAGCAACCTAGTTCAAAACCTTTAAAAAAATCTTGCCATTCTTTAGCAACGCTCTGTTCGTCGGCTTTCCAAGCGACGTGCATAGCATCAAGGTACTCTGCATTCCAACCATTGACAGCGGGTGCTATGGTTGTTGGCATGTTTGAGCCTGAGGGTGAATTTTCATGATTCATTGGTGTGATAATGCGGTTTTTAAGGATTGTGGAAAACGGCGTATTCTACCAGAATACCGTGTGCTTTGCCCCTGCGAGACGTATTCGATTACAGCATTGAAAGAGGGTCAACATCGATGGCAATATCACGCCCAGATTTACTCATTTTACGTGCTTCTTGGAGAAAATGTTGCATGGTTTGGGATGTAGCAGAAGTGACGGTGAGGTCAAATCTGAATCGGTCAGCAATTCGTGGAAGAACGCAGGGTGCTACAGGTGAGAATGTAATGCCTGGAGCTTCAATTGACTGAAGTCGTGCTCGAAGCGAATCCGCTCTTCCGGCAGTTCGCTCGAAGGTGTTGTCTTTGATAATGAACCGAGCCATCCGGAACGCTGGAGGAACAAATGCACCTTGCCTGAATTGCAATTCATTTGTTGCAAAGGTTTCATAATCAGTTTTACTAGCGAGGATTATTGCAGGAGCGTCCGGGTTAAATGTTTGAATAATTGCGGTCGCGCTGCCCTCGCCCCGACCACATCTGCCGCAAACTTGCGAAACAAGTTGGTACGTACGTTCGGATGCCCGGAAATCCGGAAAGTCGATTGCGGTGTCTGCATCGATAACGCCTACCAGTTTGACGTTTGGAAAGTCGAGACCCTTTGCAATCATCTGTGTGCCAAGCAATACTCGGATATCTCCTGCACCGAAACGTTCAAGTGTGGTGTGCAAGTCACTCGCTTTTCTTGCAGTGTCTGTGTCAAGCCGTGCGATTTGTTCAGAAGGGATTTGAAGTGATTCACGTAACGATGCTTCAACGCGTTGCGTTCCTGCGCCGAGTTGGATGACTTTTTTTGAGCAGTCGGGGCATGTTTTTGGCATGCGTTGTTCAGTTCCACAGTGATGACAGCGAACAAAGCCCGCTTGTTCAAGCGGTTTTTTACGGTGATAGACCATTGACGTGTCGCAGTGGTCGCACTTGAGCATCCAGCCACAAGTTCTGTTTGTGCAAGTAATCCATGGTGAGAAACCTCTTCGATTGAGTAATAGTAAAATTTGACCGTCTGTTGCGAGTGTCTGATTAATTGCTGTTTGCAATCTGGTACTCAGAATTGGATACCCAATCTCACCCTGAATACGTTCCTTGCGCATGTCCACAATTTCGATAGTTGGAGCGGTGAGACCTGGCGCTCGCTTTGTAAGTTTGTGCAGTGTGGAGACGTTTCGTCTTGTTGCATTCCACCACGATTCCATTGATGGTGTTGCTGAACCAAGAATGATCGGGCATTTTGCAGTCCATGCTCTGCGGATTGCTACATCTCTTCCGTTGTAGCGTGGAGCATTATCTTGTTTAAACGAATGGTCATGTTCTTCGTCGACAATAATGATTTTAATCTGTTCATCATGCAGTGGTGCAAACACAGCACTACGTGCTCCAAGAACAATGTCGGCTTTGCCATCGGCAACAAGTGCCCACTGTTGATGCCGCTGTGACTTTGTAAGTGCTGAATGCAAAATAGCAATGCGTTTATCTGGGAAACGTCCCATGAGTCGTGCCGCAGTTTGAGGAGTAAGTGATATTTCTGGCACGAGCACTAGGGCAGTTCCACCCTGTGCAATTGCTTTTTCAATCAGGCGAATATAAATTTCAGTCTTACCTGAACCAGTTACGCCAAAGAGAAGATGTGAACTGTATCCAGTGGAAGTTGAGTCGCCGATAGCATCTATAATTGTTGTTTGTTCATCAGTAAGTTGGTTTGGAATACGAGCATCAAGTGCTTGTTTGAACCAGGTAGCTTCGATGCGAGAAACTTGGTGGCAGCGTAGTTGTTTGTGTTCAATGAGTTTGTCGATTGGGCTTTTGCTTCCAAGCCCTGCAAGTTGCATAAGTTCCTTAGGCTGGATGGGCCGTTTCTGTTTTGGAAGTTCTGCAAGTACATTAAGGACACGCTGTTGTTTTGGCGTTATACGAACATCGGTTGGTGGATTTTCTGCTAGGTCGACAAGTTGCTTTGTTACGAGTCCAGTGCCTTGTCGAACAGGTCCAGGCAACATGGTTGAGAGTGTTGGCCCTATTGGCGCACAGTAATAGTTACTCATCCATTTTGCAAGATTAAGTATGTCTGGCAAGAGTGCGATGGTATCGCGATCTTTTTCATAGAGTTGTTTGGTTTCTTTGCCGGGTGTAAGGTCAGGCGCATCATCTGTCACTGCGAGAACCCATGCACTTGTTGACGTGTTCCCTCGACCCAGTGGCACGGTGACAAGTTGTCCAATATTCAATGGCATTAAACGTTGCGGAACACCGTAGGTCAGCCCATCCGGGTATTTGTCAACGCCACGCTCAACAGCGACTCTTGCGTATTTTACTGATGGTTCATCAAACAACCCAGCCATACAAAGGGTTGTATAAAGGTACGGTTGCAAATGCAAGTCGTACAACGTGTTTTACTAACAGAGTTTTTTCTTTAGGGTGTCTGTCCCCAAGGTTCAGACAGCAGGGGTCAGGCCCCTTGTATATCTGGTAGAATTGTTGGATATGACTGATTTACAATGCAGATTAGCTCTTGAAGATGGCACAATTGTGAGTGGGCGCTCATTTGGTGCTCAGGCAACGGTGCCGCTTACCGGCGAGGTGGTCTTTAATACAGCGATGTGTGGATACCAAGAGGCGTTGACAGACCCAAGTTATGCAGGTCAAATTTTGATTATGACAGCACCAGAGATTGGTAACTACGGCGTAAATGACGATGATGCTGAATCATG
>CEOP01036426.1_pt1 | contig 13740 bp, 13 predicted proteins | sample 361301 | NCBI WGS metagenome assembly CEOP01 (sample SAMEA2619548, study PRJEB7988) | marine metagenome | biome: marine biome (ENVO:00000447); feature: deep chlorophyll maximum layer (ENVO:xxxxxxxx); material: "saline water (ENVO:00002010), including plankton (ENVO:xxxxxxxx)" | depth 55 m
TAACGCAAAAAAACTAATTTTGATTTTTGCACTCTTTGGGTTCATCGTAGTATTTGCGACATCCTTCTTTTGGGCGATTTCAGATAGCGGCGACGGTAGACGGTTCGAACGAACGAACGTATCCAATGCGCTCTTACCACCAACATGGTTGAGCGATGCTGCAAATGAAAGTGATGGCGACACTATGGCGCTTTTTGGCACGGACCAACTTGGCAGAGACCTGCTCGCTCGCTGTATCGTTGGTGGCGCAATAAGTATCTGCGTTGGGTTGTTTGCGGCATTTATCGCTGTGTTCATTGGAACTGCGTGGGGAACTATCGCCGGCATGCAAGGCGGAAAGATAGATGCTGCAATGATGCGGGGGGTCGATATTTTATATGGGCTTCCTTCAATAATGCTCGTAGTGTTGATAACCGTTGCTGCAAACAGTTTTGTACAAGGAAATCCATCGTTATCTTCTCCGTTGCAAGAGTTCGTGAACGTCGTTGCGCTTCTTTCGGCGATTGGCATTGTGAGTTGGCTTACAGTGTCAAGGGTCATCAGAGGGCAGGTGCGCAGTCTGATGCAACGGCCGGCAATGGATGCTTGCAAACTAATCGGAGTAGGACCACTTCGAACATGCATGCACCACCTGATTCCTGCATTGCTCGGAACAATTGTTGTATACGCAACACTTACGGTTCCAACGGCGATTCTTTCAGAAGCATTTTTAAGTTTTTTGGGTATCGGCATACGCGAACCATTACCAAGTTGGGGTAATCTTGCTGCTGACGGCTTAGGGCAGTTAAACCCAGTACATTCAAGATGGTGGCTTTTGTTTTGGCCCTGCATCTGTATAGCAGTAACGCTTGTTGCAATGAACTGGTTTGGCCAATCACTTCGCAAGCGCGTTGACCCGAGGTCTCAAGGTTAAAATGCAGGACGCAGTTCTACACATAAAAGATTTATGCATTGCGTTTGGTTCAAAAACAGTTCTTCACGATGTTTCACTTTCTTTGGAGTGCGGAAAAACGCTTGCAATTGTGGGTGAGTCAGGTTCAGGTAAAAGCGTAACAGCAATGGCTGTTCTTGGATTGTTGCCCAAGAGCACAAAAGTGCAAGGGAGTATTTTTTTTGAAGGAGTGGAGTTACAGAATGCTTCTGCTTCATTACTTCGAACTATTCGAGGAAATAACATTGCGATGATATTCCAAGAACCTATGACATCACTGAACCCAGTATTCACTGTAGGTGAGCAGATCGAAGAAACCGTTCGGTTGCATCGGAACCTTTCTCGGAAACAAGCAAAAGAAGTTTCGATGTCTGCTCTGGAAGAAGTGGGAATTTCTTCAAAAAGATTTTCATCGTATCCACACGAATTTTCTGGCGGCATGCGTCAGAGAGTGATGATCGCGATGGCGCTTGTTTGTGAACCGATGTTATTGATTGCGGATGAACCAACGACTGCGCTTGATGCAACAACCTCACGACAAATCATGAAACTACTTCATGCATTAAAAACGCAACGCGCTATGAGCATGCTCTTTATCTCCCATGACCTTAAATTAGTTGCCTCAATTGCTGATGATGTCTGTGTTATGCAACATGGCAGGGTGGTTGAACGGGGCATCGCTCGTGAAGTGTTGCATGCCCCAAAACACGCGTATACCCAAGAACTGGTCTCTTGCATTCCAACTCTTGGCTGAGTACAAAAACCTGCTTCAGTGCCCCCTCAAAAAAACGATTAATTCCTCAGAGACTTATTTTGGGCTAAAAATGCGGTTTTGGGTATTTTTTTGGATTGGTACAAAAACGTCCGAGAACCGAAAGGAACCTTGTGCCGTATGGGTTGTATGTGAAGTGCCACTAGACTTGTGGACTGAGCATTGAGCAGGCCTCTAGAAAATATTTAGGCTCCTTGATCCTCGCTCCGCAAGTTTATGGCAATAGGGGAACTGCCTTGGAAGGCAACAGGAATCACGTAAGCTGGAGCGCTACACACATGGTAAGAATTTACAAAAAAACGTTTAATCAAACAGTTGAACATTACATAAATACAAAAACAGCACAATCGAGGAAGCAAGTATGGATTTATATCAACTCCATGCCAACTCTTTATTTTATTCAGTGTGGGCAACAGTCATGTCCAGTTCCATGGATTATGTTTGAACAGGATGAGCCTATTGCAATGGTCTTCACTAATCCTGAGCACGCGCTCCAAGTGGCAAAATCGGTTATCGAGGATGGCGAAAATATACGTGTAGTTGGTCTACCGACAAATGCTGCGGCGATGTACATGACCGCGATTGCTGCGCAGGGCGTGCAAACTGTTTGTTTTAATCATGGTCCTTCAAGATTTGATGCGTCAATGGATGAGGTTTTACTTTCGACTAACTCGATGACTCGTTTTTAATTACGGCTGTAATTCTCGACCAGTTTCGATGTCCATGACTGACCAATCAAATTGTTTTGCAAGTCGTACGATGGGTAGCCATGCAATTTCCTCTTCAACTATATGAAGCAACATTTGCCGAACAGGATTTTCCTCCGGCGGGAGCTCAATTCGGATTCCCGGCCCCCAGAGCATGGTTCCGCCATCGACCTCTGCCCTCGTGTTGAACTTCGCAAGTTCTTGCACTATTTCATCACGAGTACCAAGAGGTGTTCTCTGACCACCCTGTTCTTCTGTTCGTGATTGAATGACAAATTGTTTACTCATAGTTACGCTTCTTGTTCCTGAAGTAGGCAGGATACCGTATCTATTAGTTTATCAAGACTCACCGGTTTGATTAAATAAGCTGAAACGCCAAGGGTCTTTGCGTATGCCATGTGGCGTTTGCCTTCATTTGCAGTCACCATGACAACCACCGGTGGAATGTCCATGCTGAGGAGTTCCTCGAGGACTAGAAAACCAGAGCGCTTGGGAAGCATCATGTCGAGAATGACCGCATCGGGCTGGCTTTTGATCGCTTCGGAAACAGCATCTGTGCCGTCTTCTGCTGTAACGGTTGTCGCACCCTCAGCACGCATTGCTAAGTCAAATGACTGGAGGATATCAGGGTCATCGTCAACAACTAAAATGGTGTGGCCTTCAAGTCGAAGCATAGTTACTTAGTTAGATAGTAGCACTTGCGAGGTTCTTGAGTTCATTTTCAGTCATCCAAGGTAATGATTCGAGTTGCTTAGTTAGTTTTTTGGGCATTGGCTTGCCCTCAAGCTCAAATTTAGGTCTGGTTTTCCATCGTCTGTGAAGCCAAAGATATTGCTCAGGGGCGTTTCGAATCATTTGTTCAATAGCTTTTGTATACCTTGCGGTGATGTAGTACAGCGGGTCTAGCTGGGCCTCCCATTGACTTGGTTCGATAAAATCGGTAATGCTCACTTCGTATTCAAGTGAAGTAGAAACACGTTTTGCGTGTACCGCAACAATCGGAATGTTGTAGCGCATTGCAAGAAGGCCAATAGACTTGTATGTTGAAGCAAGCCGACCAAAAAATGGAACTTGAATTCCTCGACCTCCAGCATTTTGATCGGCAATAAATCCAATACTCGTATTTTGCTCAATGAGTTCTTGAAGAATAGGCACACCACCCCATTTTGTGACAATCTGAAGACCGTATTTTTCACGCACGCCTAGGACCCAGTCGTTAAGGAGCGCGTTATCGAGCGGCCTTGCAACGGCAGCAATTGGATAGCCAAGCACAGAGAGGGCGTAGCCAAGCAGTTCCCAGTTCCCACAATGCCCAGTAATAAAAATAGTTGGTTTATTTTGATTCAGTCGTTCTGCAACTTTTTCAAGACCAGTAAACGTTATGTGTTTTTGATGTGTTTTTGGAGTAATGAGCGAAGGCATTTTTATACCTTCAGCAACAAACAACTGAAACATATGCTCCATGGATTTTTTTGCGAGGTTTGCAGATTCTGCTTCTGAAAAGTGAGGGAAACTAGACTGTATGTTTGCAATCGCTAATTCTCTTCTGCGAGAACTGGTTCGAAAGTAACCACGCCCCAGCCACTTTGCCGTCCACATGTTAAACTTCATAGGACAATAGCCAACAATTCCCGCTAATACACGCAGGGGTATGTATTCCAACCATTGAATAAAAGTAGTTTTTTTGTTCGCCATACGTATGTACGATTGGCAACTTCTACGAATTATCGCCGTTGGCCGGTGAGGACGAAAAGGCGATTTGGCGATAATACAGGAATTTTCGCCGTTTGCGCCTGCTCAAGAAGATGCTTGTAATCCTTGTATGCTTTTTGTTGTCTTGCATATTCGTCGTACATTGCAATCGTTGCGTTCTTGCCCGGTCTATGGATTGGCTTCTTTGGCGCAATGCCTAGAACGAGGAAGTCTAGGTCGCCAGGAAGTTCACCTGAATCTTCAACTATAACACCGCCCCAGTTGTTAATGATGTCAGCAATAAACTTGTTGCTAGCATCAGGATTTCCGTCGCCGTCTGCATCAAAGTTACCGTGCACAAGAAATGAATAGTTGTAGTTCGGATCGTAGATTGGATTAACAATAATGTTGTCACGGACAATCGGCTGTCTTGAGTTGGAACGAATAATTTTCGCAGTTGAAGTGGTCTTGCCAACCTTGATAACCTCAATGCTCGCTTTACCCATTGGGTAATTACCTTCACTGTCTGGTCGAAGTTGCGAGGATGAATCGTAAATATCAAAACGCATACCTAAAACAATGCGATCATCTGACCCGCGATCGATAAACACTTCGTTGCCAGTGCCGATTTCAAGGACTGTACCATCGACAAGTAGGGCTGGGTCGACTGTGTTCATGCGGCCAGAATCAAATTTGGTTCGCAAGTCAGAGATCGTGCTTTCAAGTCGAGCATTTTCTCGACGAAGAACATTTACGTCATCAGTGAGCATCTTAATCTGCCCAAGGTTTTCTTCGCGAACGTCATTGAGCCGGTTCGCTCGACCGGAAAAGTAGTCCGATGCTTTGATGCTTAAATCAGAGGATTCATCTTGCACGGCTTGCCATTCATTTTTGACAAGCTGGACTTCAGAAGTCTTTGCTTGTGCCTGCGATTTAAGTTCCTCTTGAAGCGAAGCAATTGTATCGTGCGCTGTTGCAAGGTCTGCAACACGAGCATCTAGCTCTTGTTGCCTTGATTTCACTTTGCTCTTAAGACTTTTAACAAGCAACGAGACTGGGTTGTTTGAATTGATATTTGGACCAAAGAGTGACTGGAGGTCGGCTACAGTTGTTTCTGGATTGCCGCTGAGCCATTTGTTTCGTTCGTCAAGTTCACCTTTAAGGTAGCCCGCAACAGATTGGTTAGAACTTTTTGCAAGTGCTGCAATTTGTTGCAGGGAATCGCCAGACCGTTCAATTGAAGTTGCGTACTCGTTTAATGAAGTTTCTGCAGTTTGTACAGATTCAAGTTGTTCTCTGTTGCCCACATAAAAGACAATGCTAAGAACCAATAAGAATACAGTCGCAAGGACAAAGACAACCAATGATACGATGACGCCTGTACCAGCGCCGCTACGAATAGCCATGAGAACACTCTCCAATTATCGCGTTTTAAAAGTGCCAAACGCGTGACAGTCAGTGGGGTTTCACAAAAACCCTATATGGTGATCGGACAGTGTCCGTAGTTAAGGGCTTTTCGTCAAGTTCATTATTGACAAGTATTCATTTTCTGACCTAAAAACATCGTTTTTTGCTAAATCTTTCTAAAAAAAAACCATGTTTTTTATAAAAAAATCGTTTTAGAGGTCCCTAAACAGATGCGCAACCTGCGAGGTGTTTAGGCTTCTTTTATGACCTTCTTTGTGTTGGTATCATGGGACGTTTGTAGCGATGAAATGGTGATTCGCAAGGTAGTAGAAGAAAGGCAATTAGATATGACTGTGACCCCTGAAAATGTACATTCCGTTTTAAAGCAATACCAACTTACCGATGGGTACGATTTGGTTGTTGATCTTGATAAGTCCAACGGTGTTTGGATACACGATTCGGCAACCGGCAAAGATTACCTTGACGCTTTTACTTGCTTTGCTTCTTGGCCTCTTGGGTTTAATCATCCGGAATTGATGGCAGCACCATTTAGTGAAGACATTCTCAAAGTGTCTCGAAATAAAATTGCCAACTCTGATTTATACACAACAGAACTCGCAGAGTTTGTTGAGGCGTTTGGTTCTAAAGTGACACCTGAAGATTACCCACATCACTTTTGGGTTTCAGGCGGTGCACTTGCTGTAGAAAATTCATTAAAAACTGCGTTTGACTGGAAAGCGAGAAAACTTGGCCGTACTAATTTTAACGATGACGTAAATGACTTAGTCATTTTGCATTTTGAGCAAGCATTCCACGGTCGCTCTGGTTACACAATGAGTTTGACTAATACGCTTCCTGACAAAGTTGGTCTGTATCCTAAATTTAATTGGCCTCGCGTTTCAACACCATTCTGTGAGTTCGACAACGATGGAAACATCGTGAACGATATTGAAGCAGCAGAGGCAAAGACGTGCGCAGAGATTGAAAAAGCGTTTGAAGAATATTCAAACCGAATTGCCGCGATTGTTATTGAACCTATGCAAGGCGAGGGCGGAGACAATCATTTCCGCAACGAATTCCTTGAAAAACTACGCCAATATGCTGACGAGCGTGAAGCACTTCTTGTCTTTGACGAAGTACAAACGGGCTTTTATGGTTCTGGCAAAACATGGTTCTGGCAACACACTACAGTTCGTCCAGACGTCGTTTGTTTTGGTAAGAAAACACAAACATGTGGTATTTATGCAAATCGCCGTGTTGATGAAGTTGCAGATAACGTGTTTAAACGCTCAAGTCGAATCAACTCAACATGGGGAGGCAACTTAGTTGACATGGTTCGTTGCACACAGTTTATTAAAATCATTGAACGCGACAACATTGCTGATCTTGTAACAAAAGTGGGTGACCACGTTCTTGCAGGTCTTCGAAATATAGGCAAAGATTCAGGCGCTTTTACAAGTGTTCGTGGTAAGGGTTCACTCATTGCGTTTACTGTTCCAAGCCAAGAGCACAGAGCAGCAATGCTATCTTCGTTGATGGAAGCAGGCGTTATCGCACTCCCATGTGGTGTTCGTTCAGTTCGTTTCCGATTACCTTTGATTATGACAATTGAAGATTCAGACGAATTGCTCAACCGTACACGCATGGCAGTAGGTAGCATGGCAACGGCGTAATACATTGCGAAGTGCAGCGGCGATTAGTGAGCATCTCGATACTCGTACTGCGGGTATTGAGGTTGCAGAGTTGCTTGAAACCGCGATGGCAGGGCCGACTGATGTCGTCTTTGTCTTTGCGAGTTTTCATCACCGCGAAGCGCTCGAGTTTGCTATTGCGGATATTCGCAGGACGCTTGCGCCCAAAACTATCATTGGTGTGACGACCGAATCGGTTGTTGGCTGTGACCTTGAACTCGAAGGTGTGGCGGGACTTTCTGCAATTGCTATGCACCTTCCCGGAGTTGAACTCAACGCGTGGACGACGACGCCAAAGAACCCTGTGCCTATTTCAAGGCCTGAAGCTATTCCAGAATGGATTGGATTGAAAGACGACACAAAAGCAGTGTTTTTCTTTGCCGATCCGTTTTCCACTCCAATAACTCGATTGCTTCCAGCCCTTGTTCATTGTCGCGGAGAGGACAGGCTACTACCGATTATTGGTGGCATGGCATCCGGCGCATCGCAAGCAAGATACAACCGTTTGTTTCTTGACGATAAGCCAATTCGAGAGGGTGGAATTGGGTTGACAGTTTCAGGCCCTATCGAACTCGACTGCATTGTGAGTCAGGGGTGCAGGCCAATTGGCGAACATTACCGAGTTACAAAGACTCAAGGCAACGTTGTACTTGAACTAGGCGGTCGACCAGCTCTTGACGTGCTTCGAGATCTTGCACGCAGTGTTGGGGCAAAAGAGCGCGACTTTCTGCAAGGCGGCTTGCTTCTTGGCGGTGTTATCGATGAACACAAAAGTTATTTTGGGCGCGGCGATTTTTTGGTTAGATCCATTCTAGGTATTGACCGAAAGCGAAAAGGCATTGCCGCAGGCGAGTTCTATCGCTTGGGTAAAACGGTGCAATTTCATGTGCGTGATGCACAAACTGCTGTAGAAGACTTGCAATTGCTTTTAGACGCTCAACAACTAGGCACGCAACCTTTCGCTGGATTGTTAGTAACATGCAATGGTCGCGGCAGAAGTTTGTTTCACGAAGAAGATCATGATTTAACAATAATCCGTGAACGACTTGGCGAAGTGCCGATTGCGGGATTCTTTGCAGCTGGTGAAATTGGCCCAATTGGCGGCAAGTCTTTTTTACATGGACATACCGCGTGCTTGTCACTTTTTCGTGCGCAACAAGAGTAGGTTAATCAATCGAATGCAGTTTTAATAACGGGCCTTCTTGAACGAGTGTTACACTTGTAAACACGTAGGACGTACGAACGTTTTTCGTAAAAGTGTAAACCGTTTTGTTTTTTTGCGTTGAAACATACACATCACCAGAGTTCGTTCCACTCATCATACGTTGCAACGTTTTCGCGAGGTTTGTCCGGTTTTCTAGAAAAAAAGTATTGAATGTTTCTAGCTCATCATCCAGGGATGCATAATACGACTGTGTTTTTTTGCTAATGACGTGATTAAAGAGTAATTCCCAGTCTCTGTCTCGAAGGCACGTTAAAGTTTGGGTAAAAATATGCGAGGGAAGTACAGCGCGCAATGTCGTTTCGCCAGTGTTCTTATCTGTTTCAACGAGTTGAATTGAGTTAACGTATTGGTTAAGTGCGCTACTTTTTGGTTTTGCTGCGTTGGAATATTTAACAATAGTTCCATCAGCACGCACGGATTCTGGTGGCAAACTACCACCCATGGCGTTGTGCCATGATGGCCTTGTTCGGTACTCTATTTTTTGTGTTGCGCAACCGGAAACAGTTCCTAAGAGTAGTAACAGCAGAAAAGCATGGCAAACTAAAGGCATTAGTGACTCATGACAGTAGGGCCAGCATCAAGGTCAAACATAAAGGGCGCCGTCCATAACTGGCTTGTTCCAGTTTCTCGTTTACTTGTCCACATAAGTACGTCGCCCTCTGTGTTGAAGACAGGAAGACCATCAAAACCATCCGCGTGCGTTATGCGGCGTCTTCTAAGCCCGTACCTTGTTGTGCCGCTTGTTTTGCCACTGTCTGCATCGCAGACGAATAACTCATAGTTACGGTGGCTTACTGCGCTTGTTGCGTAAATTAAGAACCTGTTATTTGAGTGCCAGAATGGCCCCCAATTTACATGTTCATTGTCTGTGAGTTGGTACTCTTTTTCGATGCCTACGATTGCGCCATCGTCATCGAATTGTAACTCTGCGACATAAAGTTGCAGTAAATCGTTGCCCCTACGATCCGAGCGATAGGCAATTCGCTTTCCATCTGGTGAAAAGAATGGACCGCCGTCGTAACCAGTGTCGCCAACTATGAGTCGATCAACGCCTGTTTTGGTATCGGTGATGTAAATATCGCCCGCACCACTTGCGAGTGAGCAGTAGACGATGTGTCTTGCATCTGGGCTCCACGAACATTCAGCAAGATAAAAGTCGTCATCTGTAACAAGTTCTTCCGTCGCACCTGTTTTGAGATTTTGCGAAATGATATTCATCTTTGGCGGGAATGCCCAGCGATACCGTTCAGAATCACGTTGGTATCCAGGAATGTCAGCATCAACAAGTGGTGTTGTAGTTGTTGCATACATAACGATGTCTTCGTTTTTTGGGTGGAACCAGCCACACGTATTTGAAGAACCTTCATTATTTAACCGAATGATATTTTCTAGACCAGAGATTGCACCGTTGGCATCGAAGGTAAGATCGCCAAGGTACATGCCATAATCGTCATCTGGCTCTTCACCTTGAGTGGGGTGTTCAATTGCTTGAAAAATGACCCGTTTGCCTGCAGGGTCAAAGTAGGACTCGCCTGCTTTGAGGAAAAAACCTGGGTCTGTTAGTAAGACGGGTGTTCCAATTGCGCCAGCTTCATCTGGATGAAGGGGGGTTGATTGTCCGGCGAGTAGCGATACCAATAGTGCAATACAATATGTCATAAGAGTAATACCTTTTGAATGAACGAACCATACATCATACGACTCCTGAGCACTTTCCGCACGAAGTTCCGGTCATCTACCACGATGATTATTTAGTTGCGCTTGATAAGCCCTCTGGGCTTTTAAGCGTGAAGGGTATTGGACCAAACAAGATTGATTGCCTCGCTGTTCGCGTGGCATCAGCAATTGAGTGCGCCCGAATTGTTCATCGGCTTGATATGGATACGTCCGGTGTGATTTTGATGGCAAGAGACGCCGATACCCACCGAGAATTAAGCAGACAGTTTCAAGACCGGGAAGTTGCAAAAACGTATATTGCTGTGGTGGGGGGCATAGTGCAAGAAGATGCTGGCCTCATTGATATTCCAATTCGAAAAGATTTCGATAATCCACCACGTCAGTGTGTGGATTTTGAACAAGGCAAGTCATCACAAACACACTGGAAAGTGCTTGATCGAGGGCATGACCGAACGCGCTTAGAATTAAAACCTATTACAGGTCGGTCGCACCAACTACGCATTCATTTGCGAGAAATTGGTCACCCAATTCTTGGCGATGATTTATATGCACCTCAAGAACTTCAGGACATGGCTCCACGATTACTGCTCCACGCATTGGATATAACGGTTACGCATCCCGCTATGGGGGTGCCGATGCAGTTTGACGTGCAGTGCCCGTTTTAACCAATGATCGTTAATAAAAGAGTTATTATTGGGTTGATGTATCTTGCTCAAAATGCAATAAAAAAACGGCACAAAACATTTGTTTCGTGCCGTTTTTGTGTAAACGTATTGCGTATTAACTTTTCGCTGGTTCAGGTTCAGGTTCTTCAGTCTTTTTCGAATTATTGACCGTGAAGAACAAATGGTCATCGCCATCTTTATAGGAGATTTCAATGTGGTCACCAGAAGTGTAATCACCACCAAGCAATGATTCAGCAAGTGGGTCTTCGATGAACGAGCCAAGCGCACGGCGAAGTGGACGAGCACCAAAGTCAGGGTTGTATCCCTTTTCAATAAGGAAATCTTTCGCTGATTGATCAAGCGCCATTGTCATACCCTTGTCGCCAAGTCGTGACATGATTTTTGAAAGCTCGATATCGATGATGGAGTAGAGATCGTCTTTAGTGAGTGGGTTGAACACGATAACATCATCAAGCCGGTTGATAAATTCAGGACGGAAGAACTTTTCTGTTTCCGCGAGAACACCCTTTTTAAGTTTTTCGTAATCCATGATTTCTTCCTTCTTGCCGAAGCCGAAGGATTGTCCGCCTTTAATCAAGTCGGAGCCAATGTTGGATGTCAAGATAACGACCGTGTTTCGAAAATCAACATGTCGTCCGAAGGAGTCAGTCAATCGACCTTCTTCCATGATTTGGAGCAACATGTTAAACACGTCACCGTGTGCTTTTTCAACTTCGTCAAAAAGAACAACCGCGTATGGCTTGCGGCGGATTTTTTCGGTGAGCTGACCGCCTTCTTCGTAACCGACGTATCCTGGAGGAGCGCCAACTAATCGTGAAACGGTATGTTTCTCCATGTATTCAGACATGTCAAGGTGAACTAGTGAGTCCGCATCACCAAACATAAATTCAGCGAGTGCTTTTGCAAGCAAGGTTTTACCAACACCAGTTGGACCCAAGAATAAGAAGGAGCCCATCGGCCGGTTTGGATCTTTAAGGCCACTTCGGGATTTACGAATTGCTTTCGCAATTTGTGTAATGCCGTCGTGCTGGCTGATGACGGTTCGGTGCAGTTCGTCTTCAAGTTGCAAGAGTCGTTGTGACTCTGCTTCTTCAAGACGTGTAAGTGGAACACCAGTCATACTTGAAACAACTTCAGCAATGATGTTTTCATCAACTACTGCAGTTACTTCATTTAGTTTTTCACGCCATTCTTTTTGAATGTCGTCTTTCTTTTTACGGAGTTTTTCTGACTCATCACGAAGGGCTGCTGCTGCTTCATAATCAGCACCTTTGACCGCTTCGTCCTTTTTGACCTTAAGAAGTTCTAGTTCTTCTTCATAGTCCGCCATTGTGGGGGGTTTAGTCATAGATTTCAAACGAATACGCGCGCCCGCCTCATCGATAACATCGATAGATTTATCTGGTTGCACACGGTCGGCAATGTACCGATTCGAAAGTTCAACGGCAGCAAGAATTGCTTCTTTGGTGTACTTCACGCGGTGGTGATCTTCGTACCGTGAACTAAGCCCAGTAAGGATCGCGATGGTATCTTCCTTGCTCGGAGGATTAACAACGATTGATTGGAACCGTCGTTCAAGTGCGCTGTCTTTTTCGATATATTTTCTATACTCATCAAAAGTAGTTGCACCGATGCATTGAATTTCACCGCGAGATAGCGCTGGCTTCAATACATTCGAGGCATCGATGGCGCCTTCTGCGCCACCTGCGCCAACAAGAGTGTGAAGTTCGTCGATGAACAAGAGAATGTTCTTCGCACGCTTTACTTCATTCATAACTGCTTTAATGCGTTCTTCGAATTGTCCGCGATACTTCGTTCCAGCAACCATCATCGCCAAGTCAAGCACGATAACGCGTTGGCCGTGGAGAAGATCAGGAACTTCTTGCTCGACTATTCGTTGTGCAAGACCTTCGATGATCGCAGTTTTGCCAACACCAGCTTCGCCAATAAGAACAGGGTTGTTCTTTGTGCGGCGGCAGAGGATTTGGACAAGGCGTTCAATTTCTTTAAACCGCCCAATGACTGGATCAAGCTCGCCTTTCTTGGCGAGCTCTGTTAGGTCGCGACCAAAACTATCAAGCGCAGGAGTTTTGCTTTTTCCCCGGCGAGGCGCTGGATTTGGCGCATCGCCTTGGGGCTCCATGTCACCTTCATCTGTTTCTTCAAGTTGCCCAACACCAGCGCCCAAAAGATTCAGTACTTCTTCGCGTACATCTTCAAGTTTGAGCCCAAGGTTCATCAACACTTGTGCAGCAACGCCGTCTTGTTCACGGAGCAAGCCAAGAAGAAGGTGCTCAGTGCCAACATAGTTGTGGTTGAGGGAGCGAGCTTCCTCAATCGCATACTCGATGACCTTTTTCGCACGTGGTGTTTGGGGCAATTTGCCCATTGTGACGACATCAGGACCGCTTTTGACAAGTTTTTCAACTTCAAGCCGTACCTTCCGAAGGTCAATATCTAGGTGTTTAAGGACATTTGCGCCAACGCCTGACCCTTCCTTGACGAGGCCAAGGAGGATGTGCTCGGTGCCGATATACTCATGATTAAAGCGCATGGCCTCTTGGTTTGCAAGGGACATGACTTTTCTAGCGCGATCTGTTAAACGTTCAAACATAAATTCGGTTCTCCGCCCGCATGATATGCGGGATGTGCTTTCTAGGGTGCAAAAAACAGCACCCACCTTTAGTACAATCGGTGCAACTCCCGTTCCATTTGAGAACTTCTTCGGATTATGGAAAAAAACGTCAGATAACCCAAAAAAAACGTTTATCAGTGTCGACCTTCACCATTATTGGCAATCAGAAGTACACAATAATGCCATTGTGGCTGTCCTTTTTTACTGACTCAGAGCAACCAAAAGGGTCGAAAAAAAGCACTTTAATGGAGGGTTTAGTTTTCGAGGATATGTCCATCGCGGAGATTGACGACAACATCGCCTCGACAAGCTATTTC
>CEOP01050382.1_pt1 | contig 13719 bp, 20 predicted proteins | sample 361301 | NCBI WGS metagenome assembly CEOP01 (sample SAMEA2619548, study PRJEB7988) | marine metagenome | biome: marine biome (ENVO:00000447); feature: deep chlorophyll maximum layer (ENVO:xxxxxxxx); material: "saline water (ENVO:00002010), including plankton (ENVO:xxxxxxxx)" | depth 55 m
ATTTCACCAGAAGGTAAGCTGCTTGGTAAAATTGATTTTGGAACTATTACTAATTGTGCATTTGACGATAAGGAAGAATATCTCTATGCGACAGGTTTTGTTAATAATCCTAAAGTTTACAGAATAAAATTAAATATGTAAAACTGGCATTTAATTTATTTTTCATTGAAAATATTTTTTTCTATAAACTCATCAAGGTCTTTTTATTAATTAATTTTCAATCACACAATTACATTGTAATAATTTTTATTATTATTTTTAATATTATTAATCAAAACAAATTAAAAAATGAATAAATATTTAATCAAAAGAGAAATTGAAGGTGCTTCGCAAATACCTAGCGAAAAATTAGATGAAATAGGTCAAGGTTCTGAATCAGTTTTAGTTGAAATGAGAAATGAAGGGAAAAATATAGAACAAGAACAAAGCTATGTTGCTGGAAATAATGTTTTTTGTGTTTATAACGCTGACTCAGAAGATGTTGTTAAAGAACACGCCGAACGTGCTGGTGTTCCAGTAAATGAAATAACCTTAGTATCTAGTGTATTAAAGCATAATACAAATAAATAATTGAAGATACTTTAAAATATGATAAAATATTTTGGAATTTTAATTGCTATTTTTGTCTTCTCTTGTAATTCACCTAAAGAAAATTCTCTAAGTGAAAATAATCAAGAAACAGCCCAGTCATTTCTAGATAATATAATTACTAATCCAGAAAAAGCACAAAGTTTACTTCACAAAGATTTTACATTTGCTTGGATGGGAATTATAGAGCAAGGTGGTAAAATTTGGAATAGAGAAAATTTATTCGATGAGTATTTCAAAAATATTATTCCAGAAATTCTTCCAAATGGTATAGTTTTAAAAACAATAGATGCTATTTCGGATGATAATGGAGTTGCAATAATTCAAGAAGGTGATGCTGTTGGTAAAAATGGTGAATATGACAACAAATATGTTTGGGTATTCAAAATGAAAGATGGTTTAATTCATTCAATTAGAGAATACAATAGTGATATTTTAGTTGCAACTCAATTATATGATTATAAATTAATTAACACTGAGGAATGAGAAAAATCTTATTTTATATAGTAACTATATTAATAGTAAACTTAAATATTGCTAATTCTCAGAATAAAGGAAATTATTATGGCGAAGAGTTTTCTGTTTTAGATATTAAGGATTATTTTTCAAACAAACTAGATTTTTTAAATAACTCTGAAAATAAAATTAAAATAGAAGGTGAGGTATTATCAACTTGTCCTATGAAAGGATGCTGGATGAAGGTGAAAGCAAATGAAGATACAATTCTTGTTAGGTTTAAAGATTATGGTTTTTTTGTCCCTACTGATGGAGTGAAGGGAAATAAAACTATTATTAATGGCAAACTTAAAGTAGATACTTTAAGTGTTGCTCTCCTCAGGCATTATGCAAAAGATGCAGGCAAACCACAAGAGGAAATAAATGAAATAAATAATTCAGAAGTTTCATTAACATTTCTTGCTGATGGAGTTATTATTAAAGAAGATTAAACTAAATAATCATAACTTCTAGTATTAATAAATATTCTCTATTAATTCCTCATTATTATTAAATACTATTTTATCACCTTTTTTTTTATTGTTTAATAATTTTCCAATTGGAGATGATAAAGAAATTATATAAATATCATTATTATCAACAGTGTGTTTACCTAATCCTATACTAATAAAATAAAATGATTTGTTTGTTTTAATAACACTTCCAACTCCTACTTTATTTTTTTTATCTTTAATACTAATGGATTCGATTGATCTTAATTGATTCTTTAAAAGGAATAGTTGATTATTAATTTTATCATATTCTCTTTGCATTAAAGCTCTGCTTGTCTCAAACTTATCTCCAGCACTGCTTTTATTAATATTATTTTTTTCTTTATTAATTGAATCTAACTCAAATTTTAAAAGTTGAGTTTTATCTTTAATTAAAAGAGTAATAAATTCAACAATTCTCTTTTTCATATTTATAACTTAAACCTTGAATTCGACAGTTGCCTTTTTCTTAATTGATTTTTCTGGATAAACCATCCAGTTCTATTTTTGTTAACTTTCTAAACTTCCCTAGTCTTAATTTACCTAAAGAAACATTTATTATTCTTATCCTTTTTAAGAATTTTACTCTATAATCATATTGCAGACACATTTTTCTAATTTGTCTGTTTAGCCCCTGAGTTAAAATGATTTTAAAAGAGTAATTATTTAGTTTTTCAATTTTACATTTTTTTGTAGTAGCACTTCTTAATTTAACTCCACTTCTCATTTTATTTAAAAAATCAGCAGTGATTTTTTTATTTACTTGAACCTCATATTCTTTTTCATTATTATTTTCAGATCTCAATATTTTATTAACTATATCACCATCATTTGTTAAAAGAATCAATCCCTCACTGTCTTTATCTAGTCTTCCAACAGGAAAAATTCTTTTCGGATAACCTATAAAATCAATTATATTGTTTTTTGTATTTGTATCAGTTGTACATTCAATTCCAATAGGTTTATTTAACATTAAATAAATAAGTTTTTTCCTTTTTTTAGGTTTATTTATTAATTGACCATCAACTTTAATTTCATCATCTATTGAAACCTTTTGACCCAACCTTACTTTTTTTCCATTTATAGTAATTCTATTATCTTTTATTAATTTATCTACAGCTCTTCTAGAGTAGGGCCCTCTTTCACTAAGAAATTTATTTAATCTCATAAACTTTACTAATTAAAATACACAATAATTTGAAGAATAGGTATTTGTGAATATATATATTTTCAATAATGAAAAACTTCAGAAGAATTTAATCTACGCAACAATGATCATCATTACAATTACAATACTTTTTATTATATATATGTAAAAATGCTAAAGTTATTCCTGCACCATATGTCAAGAACTCAGGGAGATGAAAAATTTCAAATTCCTCACTAATAAGAAGGAAAGCTAACAACCCCCAAAAAGTAAATAATAAAATTTTAACAAACAAATTAGATGAGTTTTGCACTGAACGGTATATAGCAAAAAAAGAAAGAGAAAGAAATAAATAATTAAGACTTTGCCACCAACCTGGTACCATTGCAATATGACTTTGGGTTATAAAAATAAATGGTGTAACATAACAATGTAAGGCACATAGCGAACTGAAAGCTGCGCCTAAATTATCTGGGTGTTTAATAGATATCCTATTGAGTAAATTCATTTTTATAATATAATTGAAGCTGCAAGGTCGGAAAAATTACAGATAATTCAAAAATATTTCAAATAAGTATGACTTTTAAAGTAATAAAACCTTAGAGCTTATTTGTGTTTTTTTTAATCAATCTTTTAAGGCCTTTAGCATTAGGTAATATCTTATATTTGTTTTATGAAAAAATTACTTTTTCTTTTTTTTATAATTTCATGTGAAAAACCAGACACATTTAAATTATTTAATGGAAATTCACTTGAAGGATGGGAAGGGTCTAATAAAATATTTAAAGTAAAAAATAATTCTATTGTTGGCGGAAGCCTTATCGATCCAATTGATAAAAGCTATTATCTATGTACCAAGGAAAAATATGAAAATTTTGAGTTAGAATTAGAAGCTAAATTTATAACTGACTACTTAAAAATTAATGGAGGAATAAGTTTTAGAGCTGATAGAGTTGCTAATTCAAATGAAGTTATGGGCTATCAAGCAGATATAGGATTTATAGATGCAAGTGCTATTGCTTTGTTTTCTAATTTTACTCCAGAAGATACATCGGGGGTTTACCCACTTTGGGGAAGCTTAGTAGATGAAAATAGACCTAATACGTCAAGATATCCAAAACCTGAAATTTTTCCTGTTATAATTTATAAAGTAGCTGACAAAAAACTAATTGAAAAGACTATTGATCCAAATGGATGGAATAAAGTAAACATAAAGGCTAATGGTCCAAATATAGAAATAAAAATTAATGGAATTACAACAGCAAAATATATTGAAGAAACTGATGTGCCGACAAAAGGTTGTATTTGTCTACAAACTCATTCAGGAAATCCTTATGAAGTTTGGTATAGAAATATTTATTTAACTAACTTATAATTATGATTGAAATTTTTTTACAAGGTGGAGTATTATTTATGTCCTTAATTAGCATTGGATTATTAGGAGTTATTTACTCTTATTGGGTCTATGATGATAATATAATAACTTATGGAAATTTATCTCTAGCAATAGGAATTTTTGGCACATTAATTGGTCTTTATGATGCATTTGCTGCTATTGAGAGTATGGGTAATGTTTCTCCAGGAATCCTTGTAGGAGGTTTAAAAGTAGCGTCTACAACTACATTGTACGGGTTGCTTGTCTATATTATTTCTAGAATATTACATTTAATCAGCTAAATTATTTATCATCTAATTACATTGATCTTCAACCCATTGTTTTGCATTATTAAAACCTAATTCAATGGCTTTGTTCCAGTCATCACAAGCACCTTTTTTATTTTCTATATAATACTTTGAAATACCTCTATTTGCATAAGCATCTGCATAATCTGAATCTATTTCTATAGCCTTGTTATAATCTAAGATTGCACCATAATAATCCTCAATATTATTTTTTGAAATACCTCTATTATTCAATGCAATTCTATTAGGGTTAAGATTTATAGATTTATTATAATCTTCAATTGCACCTTTATAATTTTTTAATATATTTTTTATGACACCTCTATTATGATAGGCTTCTGCATAATTTGGATTAAGTTGTATGGCATCAGTATAGTCAGTAATAGCTTTATAATATTGCTCTTTATTTTTATAAATAATTCCTCTATTATAAAAAGCGATTGGATCTTCAGGGTAAATCTCAATTGCTTTTGTATAGTCAGCTAAAGCTCCAGACTGATCCCCTAAATTATCTTTTATAAGACCACGATTATAATAAGCCATAGAATAATTAGGATTAAGCTCAATAGCTGAGTTATAATCTTGAATAGATCTTTCATAGTCTTTTAATTCATTTTTAATTACTCCTCTATTATAAAATGCCATAGCATAATTTGGGTTAAGCTCTATAGCTTTTGTATAATCAGAAATAGCAGCATAATAATCTTTGTAAATACCTTTCTCGTATGCGCTATAAAAATATTCCTCTGCGGAATTAAATAATGTTTTTTTATAAAAAGTTGGTATGCCAATTGCATTATTAAATCCTTGCTTCACAGCATCTAACCTTTTTAACTTAGATGGATATCTGGATTTTAGATTATCTTCTTCCGGATGATTTAGTTTATCAAGAGGTGAAGAAGCTTGAGAAAGTGTTGCGCCTAGTTTAGCTAAAACAAAACCAGCAAATTTATCGGCTTCCAATTCTTCCCATCTTCTATCTTCAATAGATAAATCAGGAGCTAAAACATGTCCATTAATATGATGCCCAACCTCATGAGCAAGAACCCACATATTGAACCAATAATTTATATTCGAATCTATTTCTTCCATAAACTCTTTATCATAAATTATATATCTAATTCCGTTTTTTGTAGTTGCAAATGCATTTGATGTATTTTTACAAGCCTTAAGAACAAATCTTTTAGATGCTCCAATTGTTGATAAAATAATATCTAATATTTTATTTGCCTGTTCCTCAGAAAAAGATTCATTTTCATCGACATAATAAGACTCACAAACTTCTTCCAATTTTCTTTCTATATTTTCAGATTTAAAGATTTTTTTAATTTCTAAAGTAGGATTATTATTATTAATATCCTTGTTTGATTTATTTTGCCACTCAACTAAGATATCTTGTGAAAAAGCATTTGAGCTAATTAAACAAATAAGAAATAAAAATCTGAAATGCACGATAAGTTTATAACGATAAAATGAAAATAAGATTACATTTATCACTTATAATTTAATTTGAAATATAAGATAATTAATGCACAAGATCCAACAAATAAATTAGCAGATATAATCGCGACGTCTTGTTTATTAAATGCATAGATTAGCCAGACTACATTACTTAATAATATAATTAATATCATAACAAGAGATAAATCTCGTGCTGACTTTAATTTCCATGTCCTATAAACCTGAGGTAAGAAAGTTATACCAGAAAGAAAAGCTCCAAATAATCCAATTATGTCAATATATTCCATTTTTTTATTTTTAAATATTTGGTCCAGCAATTATAATTTTATTTGATGCAAAACTCTCAAATTTTTTAAAATTATTTTTAAAATGAAGGGCTAACTTGTTAAGATTTTTATGATATTCTGATTCTTTTTTCCAAAGGTTTTTTTGACTTAAAATTTCATCTGGTACATTAGGGCAAACTTTTGGGATTAAAAAATTAAAGACTGGATGAACATTATATTTTCCTGAATTAATTTTATCTAAAACTCCGTTATTAGCAGCATTAATCATTGCCCTTGTATATTTCAGATCTATTCGTCTACCAACTCCAAATGGTCCTCCAATCCAACCTGTATTTACTAACCATGTTTTCACATTACTTTTTTCAATCTTTTTAATTAACATATCTGCATAAATTAAAGGATTCAGTGGCATAAATGGGCTACCAAAACATGCTGAAAAAATTGGTATTGGATCATCAACACCAATTTCAGTCCCTGCAAGTTTTGAAGTATACCCTGATATAAAGTGATATGCCGCTTGATTTGAGGAAAGCATTGAAATAGGTGGTAAAACCCCAAAAGCATCGGCAGTTAAAAAGAAAATATTTTTAGGGTTATTCCCTATTGATGGAGTAGCAATGTTTTTAATATGGTGTATAGGATAACTGACTCTTGTATTTTGAGATATAGTTTTATCTTTATAATCTACTACTCCATCAGAGTCTAAAATAACATTTTCTAAAAGAGCTCCGGGTTTTATAGCGTTAAATATATCGGGTTCATCTTTCTGAGATAAGTTTAAAACTTTGGCATAGCATCCCCCTTCAAAATTAAATATATTATTATCTTGATCCCAACCATGTTCATCATCACCAATAAGATTCCTTCCTTTTTCTGTAGATAAAGTTGTCTTTCCAGTCCCTGATAATCCAAAAAAAATAGATGTTTCTCCATTTTTACTAAAGTTTGCACTACAATGCATGGGTAATACATTCTTATTTTTAGGAAGAATAAAGTTTAAAACTGAAAAAATGCCTTTTTTAATCTCGCCAGTATAAGCAGTCCCTCCAATTAAAATTATTTTTTTTGAAAAATTAATTATTGAAAAATTTTCACTTTCTATGTTATCATTTTGAGGATCCGCTTTAAAATTTGGTGCACTAATTATCGTCCAATCTTGATTTTGATTTGTTGACTTCTCTCTAATAAACATATTGAAAATAAATAAGTCATTCCAAGCAAGTTCACATATTGTTCTAATGTTTATTTGATACTTATCAATTGCGCAAGCGCATGAATCTCTAACATATAGTTCTTTACCCGAAAGATATTTTGTTACTTTTTTATAAAGTAAATTAAAAACACTTTCTTTTACCGGTTTATTTATCTCACTCCACAAAACATTTTCACTTGTTATTTTATCTTTAACAAAGTATCTATCTTTTGGAGATCTACCTGTAAATTTTCCTGTATTTACCGAAAGAACATCATTACTTGTTAGAAGCCCTTGTTTTTTATGAATTGTAATTTTATACAATTCTTTAACTGATAAATTATAATAAACTTTTGAATTTAAAATACCATAGACTTCTATGTTATTCATTTATAATTTTTGGGTTCTTTTAAATGATGTTTTTAAAAAAAATCTATGTTCCAAAAATAATCATCCTAATAATATATTCATAATCATTTAATGATAAACCTATAAAGATGAAGAGAAAATAAAAAAACGGTTATGTATATTTGGTGTAATGAAAAAAAAATATCTTATAAAATATTCTTTTGAGTTTGTGGTAATTGTTCTAGGTATAAGTGTGTCTTTTTGGCTTAATGAATTATCTATTGATAATCAAAATGAAGATGAAAGAATAAAAGTTTTAAATAGTCTTAAAATGGAGATTAATGAGATAAGGGATTATACGAATGAGCGTGAAAAAACCTGGATGACGGATCTCAGACTTCTTAATGAATTGCTTTTGCCTCGAAATGGAATTATTGATACTGATTCAATTTTAAAAATTACAACTGCTAAATCTAGAATTGAAACTTTTTTAGTCATTTATAGAGTTTTTGATCCCCCAATGAATAGATACTACTCTATTATTAATTCTGGAGACCTAAAGTTTGTAAAATCAAATAAAATAAAAGAGATATTAAGTAGGCTTCATAACACCTCATTTTCATATGTTGAAACAACAGTAGAATATGAGAAACAACTTAAACAGAGTTTCCTTCCATTCATTTCTCAAAATCATCCTGAAATAATATTAGCTAGAGATGATAACTCCGTGTCAATGAAAAAATATATAGATATACTAAGTCAATCAATTAAAAATGATAAAAAGCTAAAAGCAAACTTTATTATGGTAAAAAGGTACCTTGATTATAAGTTAAGCTTCTTAAGACTTTATGTTGTAAGCTTGGATGATTTAGAAAGAGAAATTGATTTAGTTTTAGACTAATTATAAAACACCTTGATTTTGAGAATCAATCGTAACTTCACCTGAATTTTGTTGTAATTGATTTAACATTGACATCATATCAAAAAAATCTTGCTCACGTGCTATTTTCCCATTTTTAATACTCACCAATGTTGTGCCAGATAAATCTAATTTATTGCCAGAAGCAGGTATACCAAAAAAATCACCGGTATGTGTACCTTTAAAATTCCAATATTTTACAATTTTATCTCCCTGACCAAAAGCATCTACAATTGTAAATTCCACTTCAGAAAATCCGAGAAAATAATTTAAATAAAAGTTTTTTACAGCCTCTATGCCAACAAGATTTCCTTCTGTTGTTACAATTACAACATCTTCAGTAAAATATTTTTCATTTACAATTGATGTATCTCCCTTAAAAAATTCTCCCCAAACATATTTATACATCTCAAGGTCTTTTTCTAGCTGAACTTGAGCATCTATCACTTGCTTTTGCTCTTGAGTTGGGCCGCCACAATTAAATAATAGAATAATGAAAATAGAGGAAAATATAAGGTTTAAAGATTTTATCATAATAGATTTTTTTTAATAAATAATTTAAATAACCACACTAAAATAGAAAAAAAATATGATTTATAATTATATAATCTTATTAATGTATCATATATATTTGAAATCTAATTTAAACTTAACAATTATGAAAAAAATAATTTTATTGATGAGTATAGTTTTTTTATATTCTTGTAATAACACAAATACTATGAGCGAAGTTGAATCCTCAAATAATAATTATGCGAGGAATCTTGAGTCAGCTCAAAATTTTATGAAATTACATGAAATGGAAGATCTAGAGTCTCAAATTGCTATGTTATCTGATGATTTAATCCATGAACCTCCTAGATATGGAGCCGAACTCCAAGATAAAGATGGTTTTATTAATGATGTAAAAGGATATCAAGATAATTTTGAAAATATGAAATTTACTCCTACTTACTGGCTTCCTGGAAGTGATTCTCTTGGAAACATGAATGGTAGTGTAAGAGTGTATGGTGTTTGGACAGCAACTCATACACCAACTCAAAAAAGTATAAATCTTAAGTCTTACCATTATTGGGATTTTGATGATGGTGGCTTAATCATACAAGCTGGTGATTATTTTGATGCAACTGGTATGATGATGTCATTAGCATCTGACGAATAACTTAATAAGTAATACATAAAAAAGGATCCTAATGGATCTTTTTTTATGTTGTTTTTAAACTTGATAGCTTTATTTAATTATAAAAAATGGAAAAAGAGTTTAATAAATTTCTTGAGTTTCATAAAGTAAACGGAGGAACAGGAAAAATTTTTAAATTTAAATTAATTGAATACAGAAAGGGGTTTTTAAAATTAGAAGGTCAATTCCCTTCTGAAACTCTCAACCCAAGTAAGACTGTGCAAGGTGGACAAATAAATTCTATGCTGGATGATGTTACAAGCATACTTTTAATTTATGAGTCTAAAGGAACCTCATACCCTAACTCAACCAATCTTCATAGCATACACCATAGACCTTTGTTTGGAGGAGAAGTTGTTGCAACAGCTGAAATTATAAAAAAAGGAAAAACTATATCTACAGTTAAAGGTGAAGTGTTTAATCCTGAAGGAAAATTAGCAGCCACATTAATTCATACTGCTGTAATTATGAAAAGTGATTTTAAGATGTGATAGTAATCAGAAAAAATTCAATCTATTATAAAAATATATTTTCTAATTTTAAATTAGCACTAGGTTTCACATTACTTATAGTTGGACCATATGATTGACCATCCTTTAAGATATTATAAAAATCATTTAATTCGATATTAAACAATTCTTTAAATGCCGTCTTCCAATTATTTTTATCAGCATTTTTTTCCCAAAAATCTTTATAAACCATCCTAAAAGCTTTCTCTTCAGAGATATTTTGTTTTTGCAATTCTTTTACAAGAACTAATACCATAAATACAGAAGATGCATAATTTTGATCTTTAGGACCATTTGAATCATAACTTTCATATATTTCAGGAGTAGAGGTAACAGCCACATCAATATTAGCTTGAGAATTTGAAAAATAATCATAGGAATAATACTGTTGTATATATAATGATTCAAAGGATGCCGCACCTCCTTCAGCCATCCATTTTAACTCAAGACCATCTGGCTTGAAAAAATTTTCGGATAACCCCATTTGATAGGCATGAAATACTTCATGAGGAATTACAGAATATCTATGCATATCTTTATTTGTAAATTCTGATTCTGGTATCTCTAATACCATATACCTTTCTTTACTATTTCCACAAATACAAGCACCATCTGCATTTCCTATTTGTTTTTTATATGGCTTATCAGCACTGCTTTTCCATGCATAAATATCTAATTCAGGAAAATAACTAGTAGGTTTAACAGGAATATGTTTATCCAAATTTCCCATAATTACATTAAACTCATCTATCCAATCTTGAGGTAAGCTGCTATGCAAATTATAATTGAATTTAAACTTATCTGGAACAACATTATCATCATCCTTATTACATGAGAGAGATAAAAAGAAAACTAAATAAAAGAAGTATTTTTTCATAAAAAAATGAGTTTATTAATAAACAAAGATATGAAAATTAACGCTTTATCTTTTTCATTTAAAATTATTAGATTTTTTCAAAATTTTTTTATGAATTTTTAGAACCTTTGGCAATAATAAGTTTTTCTCATTATTATCAATCACTTCATCGCAAAAATTAATAGCTTTTTTTACATCCATTTGGGTTTTAATAATTTTAACTATATCATCCTCATTTTTTTCTTGATCTCTTTGCAATACTCGTTTAATTCTAATGTTTCTTTCAGCAGAGACATATATTAAAAAATCTAACTCTTTATATGATTCAGATTCTATTATTAATGCGGATTCTTTAACCAAATAGTCATTATTTGAATTTTTTTTAATCCAAAAATGAAAGTCTTCTTTTACAAAAGGATGAACCAAACTATTAATCTTTAGTCTATGAGAATTGTTTTCAAAAATCTTATTAGACAAAAATTGATTATCTATTTTATTGTTTTTATAAGATTCGATTCCAAAATTATTAATTATTTCTTTTTTTAAATCCTCGTTGTTATTCATCAATACCTTAGCTCTGCCATCAGATAAATAAATAGGAACCCCAAGAGTATTTAAAATTTTACATATTAAAGATTTACCTGCACCTACTCCTCCCGTTATCCCAACCAAAAAAGGACTTTTTTTGGTCATAATTAATTATTAAGATTACTCATCTCATATGAAATAGAATTTTTATCTATTTGAATTCGTGTTCCTCTATCTATTTCTAGAGTTATAGTTTTTTTTTCAATAGAAATGACTTTACCATGAATTCCTCCAACAGTAATAATTTTATTCCCTTTTTTTAAATTTTCAATAAATTCACTTTGCTTTTTCTCTTTAACTTGACCTGGTCTAATTATAAAAAAATAGAATACAGCTAAAATTGCTATAGGAAAAAAAAGTTGAGCAAAACCGAATCCTTGTCCAGCTTGTAATAATATCATAAAAACTATTTACCAACTACTTGAGCTTTGATCAATAATTTTTTGACCTTTTCTTGAGTGTTAGAGGTTATTGTAACAACTTTATTTTGAATTCCAGGTTTATTACTAGAATCAAATTGAACTTGAATTTCTCCTGATCCACCAGGTGGAATTGGTTCTTTAGGCCAAGCAGGAACAGTACAGCCACATGCTGCAGTAGCTTTTGAAATAATCAACGGTGCTTCCCCTACATTACTAAATCTAAATGTATGTCCTACAATAGCCCCATCTTTAATTTCACCAAAATTATATTCTTCTTCAACAAACTGAAATTTTGGATAAAGAGCTGAAGCAGTAGAAGAACTAACACCTCCTCTTTTTAATGCTGCAACTTCAGTTTCTAATTTTGCAACCCTCATTTCTAAATCCTTTATAGGTCCATTACAACTCATTAAAAAGACAAACGTTAAAAGAGGAAAAACAAACCTAATTGGTTTTAAATATTTTTTATATCTATTCATTTTTTTTTCATTTTTGTGAGTATACCATCAACATCTTTCAATAATTTTTCAGCTTTATCCTTTGCATCATTTACCACCTTTTTTTCTTCCTTTCCGGATGCTGACTTTTTAATATCTTTATCTTCTAAAATTTCTTCTAAAAGATCTTGAATCCTTAACTTATATTTATTTAATCTATAAGTCAATCTATCACGTGTATTATTACCTCTATCAGGAGCAAATAACACTCCAAAAACTCCACCAAGTAGTAAACCTACAAAGAAGGAAATTATTGAATTAGATGAATTTTTACTCATTTTATAACAATTTATTTATTATCAATTAATCCTTTACCTGTTTTCTTAATTTTATCAATCATTTTTTTTGATAAAATATCAAGTACTCCATTAATAAAATTTTTACTCTTAGGAGTACTATATTTTTTTGCTATATCAATGTATTCATTAATGGTAACTTTAACTGGTATATTATGAAAATATAAAAATTCACATATTCCCATTTTTAAAAGAATTCTATCAATTGTAGAGATTCTTTCTATATCCCAATTTTGACAATTATCACTAATTAAACTGTCAAAAATTTTATTGCCATCCAATACACCTTCAAACAAATTTTTCGCAAAAGATTTATCATCTGACAAATCATTAGATAAATCTGCGATTGTAAATTTATCTAATTTTATTGAATTAAGTGAATTTAAGGTCTTCTTTATCATTGATTTAAGTATTGATTTATCTTCTTCCCAAAATAAATCCTTTTCCGAAAAATGTTTATTAATTTCCTCATTCTTAAATATAAAATTTAGAGATATATAGTTCAAAATTTTTAAATCATTTTCAAAATCTGTTTCAATTTGATTTTGATATTTAATAATTTCATCATTTTTTAATAAAGATTTATACCATATTTTAATATCATCATTTGTCGAATTAATATCTAAATCATAATTCATAAATTCTTTGTTAAGCATTTTATTTTCCTTGATAAACTTTATTATTTTATTATCAGACAGATTATAATTTGATTCTGGTTTCTTTACAACCATTTCCTTAGAGATCTCTTTATCAATTAAAT
>CEOP01024421.1_pt1 | contig 13685 bp, 7 predicted proteins | sample 361301 | NCBI WGS metagenome assembly CEOP01 (sample SAMEA2619548, study PRJEB7988) | marine metagenome | biome: marine biome (ENVO:00000447); feature: deep chlorophyll maximum layer (ENVO:xxxxxxxx); material: "saline water (ENVO:00002010), including plankton (ENVO:xxxxxxxx)" | depth 55 m
CATCTCATCTGTTTCAAGCAAATCTTTGACCTTTTTATGAACAAGTTTTACTTTTTCAGATTCGTCGGCTAAACTAATAATTTTTTCTGTTTCTGAAGATGCTAAGAATTCAATGATTTCTTTATTTTCTGGAATTTTTTCTATATTTCCTAACCTTGCTAAATCATTTTTAGATAAAATATTAGTTTGATGGATATGTTCAGGTAATCTATCTACTCCAATTGCATTAATTCCTACTGGTTTTTTAATTTCAAATAAATTATCAGGTTGTATATCTAAATAATAATTATCTCCCATTCTAGCTACTAAATTCATTTTCAATGGATCTATATCTCCATTTGAATCTATAAACTCTTCATTTATATGAAGCATTAACACTTCACAAATAACTAGATTTCCTGCGCCACCATCTTTTCCTAAATTGATTATATCATTCACTCTACATTCAAAAGAAACAGGGGATTCCTTAACCCTTGGAGGTGAAACTTTAGTAGATTTTAATTTTGTTAATCCAGATTTAATAAACTCATCAACTCCACTATCAAAATAGACACTAGATAATGATGTTGGCTCAACAATTTTATGATCAACAAGATTTATAACTACTTCACTGTTAGTTTTAACATTATTTAATGTATCCTTTTTTGAATTATCTGTAACTCTATTTGCTGGAGAAAAAATCAAAATAGGTGGTGAAGCACTAAATACATTAAAATAACTGAAAGGGCTAAGATTTACAATTCCATTATTGTCTATTGTACTTGCTAGTGCTATTGGGCGTGGAGTAATGGAGCTCAAAAGAATTTTATGTATTTCTTTGGTTGAAAGATTTTTAGGGTCTAAAGTTTTAAATTTTTCCATATTAAAATGAAGGTAATAATTTCGATCTAACTTCTCCAAAACCAACCCTAATATCATTCTTTTCACAATACCCTCTCATTACTATAGAGTCATAATCTTCAATAAACGTTCTGGTTAAACCATCGTTTAATTTAATCTTATTCTTTCCTCCCCATGATAACTCAAGCATTGAACCAAACGAATTCTTAGATTTACCACTAATTGTTCCCGAAGCCATTATATCTCCAATATTTAAGTTGCATCCGTTCACTGTATGATGAGCAATTTGTTGACTCATATTCCAATACATGTATTTGAAATTTGATTCACATATCTGAGATTCAACATTTGATTCATCTGGAATAATAGAAACTGATAAATTAATATCATAATTTTTTAAACCTGAAAATTTTAGATAATCTAAAACACCAGGTTTTTGGATTGGCCCTTCAACTTTAAAAGGTTCTAATGCTTCTAAAGTAACAACCCAAGGAGATATAGATGAAGCAAAACTTTTTCCTAAAAAGGGTCCTAATGGCACATATTCCCATTTTTGTATATCTCTTGCAGACCAATCATTGAACAAGACCTTTCCAAAAATATAATCTTCAGCCTCATTAGTAGAAACTGAACTACCCAAAGATGAGTTTTTTCCAATTATATATCCCATTTCTAATTCAAAATCTAATCTTTTAGATGATGAAAATACAGGTATTTCAGAATCGATTGGTTTAATCTGGCCCTTAGGTCTTCGAATATCAACTCCACTTACAATAATTGAGGAAGCTCTACCATGATAGCCTACTGGTAAATGCTTCCAATTAGGGAGTAATGGGTTTGAAGCATCCCTAAACATGGAGCCAATATTAGATGCATGTTCAATACTTGAATAAAAGTCAGTATAATCACCAATTTTAACAGGAATATGCATTTTAGCAGTTTTCTTTAAAAGAATTACATCATTATTACTTTTTAAAACTGATTGATCATTACAAAGTTCATTTTGAATTATTTCCCTGATTCTATTAGTTTTATTTTTTCCTAGATTGATAAATTCATTTAAATAATCATTCTCAAATATCGAGTCATCAATTGTTAAACCTTCAAAAATATTAACACGATTACATACAAGTAAATCAATGATGTTATTTCCAATTGCTACACCAACTCTTTTCGATTTTTCTGAAGTAGAAAATACTCCAAAAGGTAAATTATAAATTGTGAAATCTGAGTCTTTTGGTATGTTTATCCAACTTTTCATTTGATTAATTTTAATCCATTATCAATTAAATCTGTATACTTATCAATTTTTCTTAACTCAAATAAATCTTCTCTAAGTTTATCTTTAAGTTCAAATTTAGAATCTACTATTAACTCATAAATTTCAAGTAATATAAGCCATTCCAGAGGATAACTTAACATAATCTCATTATAAATTGATGTGATTTTTTTAATTTCGATAGTTCCCAATTCTCTTAAATATTTAATTTCACCATATAATTCATGAAGTTTCAAATCTTTATCACTATATACAATTTCTGGTGACGTTGATTCTGGCAATTTAAATGAATTGGTAAAAGAATTATCATCTGCTGGTCCAGCAAAAACTGAAACAACTTCTTTTCCTACAGCCATATCATAAATACCCCATTCAGGTTTAAATAAAATTTCTTCCTTATAAGTTACTGTGCAATCACTAAAGCTCATCAGTTGAATTTTACCTTGTACGTCTCTTTTTCCTGTAATTATTTTTCCTGAAACTAATACGCCTCCTTCAAAATTAAGATCAATAGATTTTCCTTCAATAATTCCATAAGCCTCCAAATCCTTAGGTGACATGTCTTCAATTGCTAGATTTATACCCTCTAACTTACCGATAGGAGAACCAAATCCATCTTTATGATAGTTAACCCCATGACCTATTAATTCTTTATTCTTATTTGATAGCGCCGTTTGAGATGAAGATTGAATATAAATAGGCTTATCATTTGAAGATATAACCCTTGTAAATATTGAGGAGATTTGAATACCAGTTGATAATTCGATAGTACCCATCTTTTGTGAATTAATAACTTTATTTACAGAACTCAACCCCCCAACCCTAACACACATTTTGTTAGCAAATTTTTCTAAGACATAGCTTAAATGTGAAAATGTTGGAGTAACAAAGAGATTAGGTTGTGCTGAAGTTATATCAAAATTAGTTTCAGCAGCTTTAATTGAATATGGTATTTTTTTTATCTTATTGGATAAACATTCTTTACTTTCTTCTATAGATGATAATAGACCTGCTCCGTATATTTTTGGATCATCAATTTCTCCTATCAAACCATATTCAACACTCCACCAATGAAGATTTCTTATTTTTGCCATTTCCGATAACTCAGTAACATTTTTCTGTATTTCTTCAACATTCTTTGTTGCTATACTAATGTCTTTAGGGCATGAATTTGGATTTTCTTTTAATATTGACAGCTCTCTAATTGCCTCAAATATTTTATCATCTTCCTCTGAAGAAATTGCCTTACTACCTAATTCTCCAAATCTTCTCAAATATTCAGAATATTCAGGATTAGCAATAATTGGTGCATGTCCAGCTGCTTCATGTATTATATCTGGCGCAGGAGTATATCCAATATGATTTATGGTTCTTATCTCAGATGAAATAACAAGAACATTATGTGCTTGAAACGCCATAAATGCATTGGGAGGAATAAAACCATCGACTGCTACTGCTGCCCAACCAATATCTTTTAAAATTCTATTCATACCCTCCATTCTTGGAATTTCATCAATAGATATACCTGTTAGCTCAAGTCCGTTTATATATGAACCATGAGCAACATTTTTTAAAAAATCAACATTTAAACGCATAACATATCTCCAAACAGCCTGATTTTGGAAAGTATATTCAGTATAAGGTTGTTTTACTATGAAAGCATGTAAGCTCTTTGGTAATTTTGAAGTTACTTCATTGAATTCTATTTCTAAATCTTTGTCTTTTGGCATAAAAAATTAAAGTGTTCCTCTATTTCTCTGCTCTCTTTCAATAGCTAAAAAAAGGGCTTTAAAATTCCCTTTTCCAAAAGAGTTTGCTCCTCTTCTTTGAATGATTTCAAAAAATATTGTTGGTCTATCAACTAAAGGTTTAGTGAAAATTTGTAAAAGATAACCATCATCGTCACGATCAATCAAAATTCCATTTTTTCTTAATAATTCAACATCTTCTTCAATATGTCCAACTCTTTCGATTAAATCATGATAATAGGTTTCAGGAACATATAGGAATTCTATTCCCCTATTTTTCATTTCACTAACAGTTTTAATGATATTATCAGTTGCTAAAGCTAAATGCTGAACACCTGGTCCGTTATAGAAATCTAAATATTCTTCTATTTGAGATTTATTTAATCCCTCAGCAGGTTCATTAATTGGAAATTTTACCCTTCCATTTCCATTACTCATAACTTTACTCATTAAAGCTGTATATTCTGTAGAGATATCATTGTCGTCAAAAGATACTATTTGTGTAAACCCTAAAACATCTTGATAGAATTTACACCATTTATCCATTTCATTCCAGCCAACATTACCAACTATATGATCAACATATTTTAACCCTACTGAATTTGGAGAGTATTTACTTTCCCATTCTTTATATCCTGGAAGAAATGTTCCTTTATAATTTTTTCTTTCAATGAATAAATGAATTGTTTCTCCGTATGTATAAATTCCAGATTTTATTATGAAACCATTTTCATCAGAAATTTTTGTTGGCTTTAAAAAAGACTTTGCACCTCTTTTTATAGTCTCATTATATGACTTTTCCGAATCTTCAACTAAAAATGCAACAATCTTTACCCCATCTCCGTGTTTTAGGTAATGTTCATTAATTTCAGATTTACCTGTATATGATGATGTTAAAACGAATCTTATTTTTTCCTGTTTTATTACGTATGACACCTTATCATTATCTCCTGTCTCAAGTCCAGAATATGCCTCAGATTCAAAGCCTAATGCAGATTTATAGAAATATGCTGATTGTTTTGCATTACCAACATAAAATTCAATATAATCTATACCTAATATTGGTAAAAAATCTTTTGCTTCTGAAAAAATTTTATCAATCTCCATTTTTTTTGTTTCCATTATTTGTTTTTTTCTAACCAAGATTTGTAATACTTACCATCGTCTATTTTAAGAGCATAATCAGTTACCATTAGTGGTTGAAAGGTGTCAACCATAACGGCTAGCTCTTTAGTTTCTTTTTTTCCTATACTCTTCTCCATAAGACCTGGATGTGGTCCATGAGGAATACCAGCAGGGTGAAGACTAATATATCCTTCGTTAACATTATTTCTACTCATAAAATCTCCATCTACATAATATATTACTTCGTCAGAATCAATATTACTGTGATTATATGGTGCGGGTATTGCATCTGGGTGATAATCATACAGTCTTGGTACAAAAGAACAAATCACAAAATTACTTGTCTCAAATGTCTGGTGGACAGGTGGTGGTTGATGAACTCTTCCTGTTATTGGCTCAAAATCATGAATTGAAAACTTATAAGGATAATTATAACCATCCCAACCTATAACACTAAAAGGGTGAGCAGCATAATTACACTCATGTATCGAATCGTCTTTTTTAATTTTAAGAAGGAAATCTCCTAACTCATTATATGTTTCTAACTCAGTAGGAGGGTGTAAATCTCTTTCACAATAAGGAGAACTTTCTAGATGTTGACCAAACCAGTTTCTATATCTCTTTGGAGTATAAATAGGCGATTTAGATTCAACAATAAATAATCGATTATCTTCATCATCAAATTCAATCTGATAGATAACTCCTCTAGGAATAACCAAATAATCTCCGTATTTAAAATCAATATTACCTAAAAAGGTTCTTAACTTTCCAGATCCTTTATGAATGAACAATACTTCATCTGAATCGGTATTCTTGTAATAATATTCCTTTAATGATTCTGAAGGAGAAGCTAAAGATATTTGGCAATTACTATTAAATAAAATTACTTTTCTACTTTTTAAATAATCAGTTTCTTTATTAATGTTAAATCCCATTAACATCATTGATTTCATATTATTTTGAATGGCAGCTTTTGGAGATACAGAGTAAGTCTTGACAATTTCTTTTATTTGGGTAGGTCTTTGGGTGTGATACATCAGAGATGACATTCCATCAAATCCAATTGTGCCAAAAAGCTCTTCATAATAGAAATCACCGCTTTTACTTTTAAAAACAGTATGTCTTTTACTGGGTATATCTCCTAGTTTATGATATCTAGGCATATTTTAGTTTGTTTGCTTAAAATTACAAAAATGTAAATAGACTTAAAAACAATTATTTTTTTATAAATAATTTTGATTGTGAATACATTCCATGTGAAATTTTTAATAAATAAATTCCGTTATCAAATTCATTGATATGCAACGACTTAGAATTTATGGTTTCAAATATTTTTTTACCAATTAAATCAAAAATTTCAATTTTAAAATTATCAAGATTAGTACTTATATTTAAAATCTCAGATGTTGGGTTAGGATATAACAAAATGTTGGCTGTTTTATTTTCATTTAAACCCATTGAATTTCCAGTGTAATCAAATTCAATCCAATTTAGGTTAAACCCAGCTTGAATTACTTTCATTCTTAACTTATAAGACCCTGTATTTAAAGTTGTAGAAGCTGAAACAGTTTGCCAAGTTTGCCACCCCCCTGTAATGGGTAGAGAAATCTGAGTCAGATTTTGAATATTTGATCCGTCAATCAATTGAAGAAGAATTGATCCTGACTGATTTTCTGATGCTACTCTAAAGTTAATATCATACTCGCCTGATTCGGTTACCAATACCAAATAATCAGCATAGTCACCCACATCAGTATAACCAATATTTAATCCACCATTTGAATCAGAAGTATCTTCTGTCGAAAGTCCTTCTTGAAAAATAAAATCTTCTGCTTCAACATAACCTGGAATTAATATTCTTTCACTAACATTATTATAAACAGGAAATTCTGAAAATGTTAACAGGTATTCATTAAATACTGATTCCAATTCAGATTCTTGATAAAAACTCACTGTTATATCATCTTGAAAATTGAATTCTTCATCAAGAGAAATATAGATTACTTGCGGATTCTCTTCACTGATTTCTATATCTGAAATGGATACTTCTTCTGAATTAATAAAAACGTCAAAGTGTGAATAATCAATTCCTTGATCAATATTAAGAGGTTGATTAAGCAAAAGGAAAATAGTAGATAGATCCTCTTGAGCTTCGGCATATTCAATTGAAAATTCAGGAATTTCATCAGATAAATCAAAGGTTACACTAGATAAATTATATCCCCCTGTAATCATTTTCATTTTTAATTTATATGTCCCTTGTGGCATATAAATTCCCTGCGACAATTTATTTACAAAGTTTGAATAACTACCAGTATTATATAAAATAATATTATCAACTATTGGAATTCCGTCAAGCTCCATTGAAAATATTCCAGTAGCTGTAGACGCATATCTAGTTACTATATTATAAAAACCAGACTCTTGAATTTCCACAGTAAATAATAACCATTCATCTTCATAGGTAAATCCAACTTGATAACCATTTCCTTCTGAGTCGTTACTATTTTCAATATCAACTCCATCATTTCTATATTGCCATCCTTGGTTCCATGCCTGAAAATTATCAGTATTTATATGATAAGTTGCATAATCATCATCTGAATAAGCATAACCCATTGGGCCTAAATCATAATCTGATGCATATAAAATTCCAGGAATATTATTATTAGATTCATTAAAAGGTAAGGTTTCATTTGAATTAATTTGCCTTATCATTGCATCAACTACATCTTTTTGAAATATATTATTTGAAATGTGTGAATCCTCAGCCAACTGCATTAAACCACTTACAGCATTTTCTACTGAAGGAGCTCCAGAATCACCCCTAAAATAATTTATTAAAGATTCATAATTAGAGTTTGAAGGAATAGCATATGGAGCTGAGATTGATTCTAATTTTTTCCACGGCCAAAATGCCCATCCAATATAATTATCCTCAAACATTTTAATTGCTTCTGTAAACCACTGATTAGAATTTTCACCCCCCTCACCCATCCATAATGGAACACTGTATTGATCTCTAATCCAAGTAACCCAATCCAAAGAATCATTGTAGGACCAATATTTGTGAAAACTATATACAATCTCATCATCCCAAGGAGGTGTTAAACCAGAAAAATCGTTTGCATATGAATTACCTTCAACAAAAATTATATGATTCTGATCATATTCTCTTATTTCATCTGTGACATCCATATAAAAATTTCTTAATTCATTTTCACCTAAATCCCAATGAGTCTCATTTAACAAATCGTATCCTCCAATCCAGGGCTCACCATTATATCTTTCAGCAAGTTTACCCCATAAAGCAATAGTTTTATTCTTGTTTTCTTCACTTTCCCATAGAGATGGTAAATTAGGATTGTAATCATTTATGTCAGAGCCAAACCCTTGCCCGCCGGGTGCAGCATGGAGATCTAATATTAAATACATATTATTAGATTCACACCAATCTAGTAAATTATCTACCATTAAAAAACCTAAATCAATCCACGTATTTTCTCCTTGAACTGGCTCATCTTGAATCGGTAGAGTAAATAAATCATAGTGTATTGGAAGTCTAATACTATTAAAACCATAACTGGCTAAAGAATCTACATCTGTCTGAGTTATAAAGTTTTCATACCAAGAATTGTAAAAATTATCTGTATTTTCTTGACCTATAAATTCAACTAATTTTTCTTTAAACTCGTGCTGGGAATCAGCAGCACCGGTAAATTGAAATAAATAAGGCTCTTGAAGCATCCATCCACCTAAATTTATCCCCCTTAAAATAACATTATTACTATTATCATCTTTTAAGTATGGGCCAAGAGTACTTAAATTTTGGGAATAACCAAAAATTGAAAAATACAAAAAAATAAACGTTAGATATCCCTTCATTAATTAATCTACATTATCCAGCCCCCATAAGGTAATTTCAGAACCATGTACATAGGTATCACTTCCATAATTAGAAGTAATCGAAAATTTTAGATACCTAAACTTTTCTGAGACACCTTCTAAATCAAAATCGTGTCCATTTGCAGCTGCATCGATGAAATCTTGAGGAATATTACCATTTTCATCACTTGGATCACCAATATCATATTCACCTAGGAGAGTCCAATCAATAGAATTATTACTTGCATACAAATTAAATGACCTCATATTTTCCTCCTGGTAATAATACGGGACTCCAGTAGGACCACCATACCAAAAAGCTCTTTGCCAAACTTTAAATCTGTGAACTCTCACATTTTTATTTAGGCTTATTACTATATCTAATGGCCAATTTAAAGTACCTCCGTTCTGATCTCTCCATATAATAAAATAACTATTGTCAGAATTTGTTTCAGCTGTATCAACAACGTCATCCCAAAAAGCAGTTGTTTCCCCTTCCCAAGCATTACCGTTGACAGATAATTGACTCATTAATGTCCATGTAGACTTGTCAATCATTTCTTCAAAAAGAGGAGTTAAAGTGGCTTTTTCCTCCAAATCAGTAATATTTCCGTCAAAATCTTCAACTTTTGTTAGGAAGGTCATTTCAACAGATTCTAGACCTCTAACAAATATGCTTTCGCTTAAACTATTTGAAGAGAGGATTCTTATATCTTCATCAGCTCCATTTACAATATGTAAATGAACATATACTGTTTTTTCAGCAATATTTTCCCATTCAAGTTTGACCCCGCCTAAATCGGGTGTTATTGTTATACTTTCTTGCACCAGAAAAATAAATGATGGTAAAGGAGTAAATTCAACTTCAACAGGTTGTGATACATTTTCATTTTCATCAACTACAAATAATCTAACTTGTAGAGGTGTATTTTGATTTAAACCATCAATTTCAATAGAGTTATTATGTGAACTTGAAACACGATACACATCCACACCAATTGAATTTGTATATTCAGCTCTAACAAATAGTATGTCTGAATCATTTGGCAATGAATATGAAATTATACCCCCACCGTTAGTAGGAACAATATTTTCAATAGACAAAGAACCCGGAGGAGTTGTATCCTGACTATCGTCATCTTTACAACCTAAAAGAATGACAAAAGAAAATAATAATATTGATAAAATTTTATTTGTTTTCATATGATAAATTATTACCATCCTGGATTTTGAATCAGGTTTGGATTAATTGTTATTTCATTTATACTAATTGGATGAAAATAATCTCTAGGATTATTAAATGATCTTATTCCAACCTGAGTTATATTATAATAACCACTCACTGTAGTTTCATCAACAGACCATCCAAATACAGGAGAATTAAAGTACTCATCAGCTAATTTCCATCTTCTTAAATCATTGTATCTATTTCCTTCAAAGGATAACTCAATTAATCTTTCCTGTCTTATAATTTCTCTTAAACCATCTTGAGTGGTGTGCTTATTTACATTTGCTGAAATCGTTGCATCACCCCATGCATCTTCGACAGTTCTTATTCCAGCTCTTTCTCTGACCACATTTAATGCATTGTAAGCATCTGAATTTGGACCATTGGATTCATTTATAGCTTCAGCATAATTTAAATACAATTCAGAAAGTCTAATCATTGGCCAAGCATAAGTGACAATTTTAGAATATCCATCTCCTTCAGAATCGGGATGAACCAGTTTTTTAAGAGCATATCCTGTAATTAAATAATCATCAGAATTTGCAATTCGACCATGACTTTCACCTTTTTTCATTCTTAATTGCCATAAATTACCCCATGTTCTATTGTAACCTCTGTCAAATCCAAGTGATGAATAAAATCTAGGCTCTCTATCAAGATTAAGTTTCGCAGTGCTAGCACCATATTGAGCTTGAAGATTTTGTGAACCATTTACAGATGTTGTGTTGTATCTATTTTGATAGTCATAGGATAAATCTTCATCTATAGGTAATCCATTTTCAGAATAAAATAATTCAGCTATTCTCAATGTTGGCGCTATCCATTGCCAAGCAGCCTCAACAGATGAAGCATTTGGATTTTTCATCATACATGCAGCCTGCATTTGCCACCAATCATTATTACGAACTGGATTTGAATTACCCCATATCAATTCTGCATTCCATTTATCAACAATAGAATATTTTAGATTGTATAAAGTCTGAATAAACTCTTCTTCCTCGAATTCATCTTCATAATTAGGAGGTGTTGAAGTGAATTCGTATAAACTTACCCCATTTTCTATAGATGCATTTATAGCTTCTAGAGAAGCTTCTCTTGCTCTATCCCACTTAGTTTGATCATAAGATTGATTAAAAAAATGTTCTCCATCGTCATTTACAAATCCCGAATACATCTCAGAATTTCCATTAAACAAAGGACTTGCAGCATATGTCAAAACTCTTGACTTTATAGCCTTAGCAATGACCTGATCAATTCTACCTAAATCATTTGAAGATAAAACTCTTGATGGTAAATGAATCAATGCCTCATCAATTGTCTCAACAATATAATCAACGGATTCGTCTACTGTCCTTCTTTTTACCCTAACCTCAGTATCACTTGCAGAAATTGGTAGATTTTCGTCAACTATTGGGATTGGACCATAATACGTAAAAAGAAGAAAATGATAATAAGCTTTCAGAAATTTAGCCTCAGCAGCCCACTCATTCATTTCAGCTTCTGTCATATCTACAACATTATAAATATTTTCGATGAGAACATTACAATGTCTTATACCCTCCCAAAGAGGTCCTTGATCTTGCCAACCTGACCATAATCCAAATTTTGGATTAGAGGCTGACTGCTGACCTTTCATAATTCTAATTCCATCAGTTTCTTTTGCAATAGGAGTTGTAACCTCGTCACTCATCAGCATAAACGAAGTATATACTCCATCATTTTTAGGTAAATAAGCATAACATGTAGCTAATGCGGTATATGCAACTTCTTTTCTTTCAAACAACAAATCAATCTGTTGCGTTTGATCTGGTACAATGTCCAAGTATTCATCGCAACCGAACATACTTAACAATAAACCAATGACTATAATTTTTTTATTCATAATTTTTTAAAAATTAACTTGTAATCCAATATTATAAACCTTTTGAGGAGGGTACCCCAATCCATTTCCTCCCATTTCTGTATCCCATAAATCAAATTTTGAAAAGGTTAAAAGATTCAATCCAGTAAAATAAACTCTTGTATTTAATCCTGAAAACAAACCTGTTCCATTATCTGGGAACGTATAACCTATTTCTAAATTTTTTAATCTTATAAAATCACCATCTCTTTGCCACCATGTAGACTGTTGTTCATTATTAGCAATTGAGTAAGTTGAAAGTCTTGGCCAAAATGCATTTGGATCTGGATTATTAATAGACCAGTGATTATCAGCTATCACATTTAAGGCATTTCTTTCATTTACAAAAGGTGATATATCATTTGGGTTTATAAAGAAAGATGTTCTAGCAACACCTTGCATAAAAATAGAAAAGTCATACCCTTTGTAAGAAGCTGACACTCCAAATCCATAAACAATTTCTGGAACTGTTGGTTTACCTATTGGGACTCTATCTAACTCGTTTACAACGCCATCATTATTAACATCAGTATATTTAATATCACCTGGCATATAAGAATTTGAAGAAGAAGAAAATCCATTAAATTGTTCAGGTGAATTTTCTATATCTGCTTGATCAATAAATAATCTTTCTGCGATTAATCCCCATGCTTGATTTACTGGATAGCCAATTCTACTCAAATAATCATAAGTGTAATCAGGTTCTCCATTAATTAGAACTTCGTTAGTAGAATAAGTGAAATTACCCCTTCCTGAAAGTATCAAACCTGAGTCAAAAGCTTTGTTGTAATCGATTGATAAATCAATACCTCTTGAATCAACTTCACCTAAGTTACTACTGATTGTTGTTGTTAACCCCATAGTTGATGGAATATAGTCTCTAGACATATAAATTTTTGATCTATGCTCAGTAAAGTAATCAACTTGCAAGTTCAAAGAATTAAACAAACCTAACTCTAACCCATAATTTGTTTTTTCAGCTACTTCCCAAGTCACATTTTGATTAGAATATCTATCAATAACATAACCTTGGTAGTAATTGTTAAAATCAGAACCCCATGTAAAACCGTAACTATCACTTTGTAAATTAACTTCTGATAAATAGAAAAATCTATCATCAGCACTTGAAATTCCGTCATTACCAACTAACCCATGAGTAAGTTTAAGTTTAAATATATTTACATCAGGAAGCCTTTCATTAAACCATTCTTCGTTTGATAAAATCCAACCAAGACCAATTGATGGAAAAAACCCGAACCTATTATTTTTAGCAAATTTTTCAGAGCCATTATAACCAAAGTTGAATTCAGTGAAATATCTCGAATCATAATTGTATGAAAATCTTCCCGAAAGCCCCATATTTCTTGAAGGTAATGTAGCAAAAGCACTATTACCTCCTATAGTGTTTAAGGATTCGCTAAAATTAAATACAAGCAAACCTCCTATATCATGTAGCTCGTTAAATTTTCTGTTATATTCTGTTACAAATTCATAATAAAATCTACTAGTACCCAAGTTATTTACACTTGGATTATTCAAAAACTCTGTTCCTTCTTGAATTCTGTATAAATAATTTAAAATTCCTTGTTCTGTTTCAACCTCAGCCATCCCATAATAGAATGGTGTATACTCCCTCGAGTTTTCATTCATAGTATATGTTCGAACAGAAGCCATCCCACG
>CEOP01028013.1_pt1 | contig 13667 bp, 12 predicted proteins | sample 361301 | NCBI WGS metagenome assembly CEOP01 (sample SAMEA2619548, study PRJEB7988) | marine metagenome | biome: marine biome (ENVO:00000447); feature: deep chlorophyll maximum layer (ENVO:xxxxxxxx); material: "saline water (ENVO:00002010), including plankton (ENVO:xxxxxxxx)" | depth 55 m
CTCTGCGAGGTGCAGAGGGGTTTAAATTCAAATGATGTCTACATTCTCTAGCACCATTGGCCCAAGAATCCAAAGTACACCAGCACTGAATAAACCCAACAACAGGAAGGAAAATATCGCATAACAGATAAACCTAAAGATTGATTTACTCCAAAGTGTTTTGATTTTCTCATTCATATCAGCATCCTACCACCACCACCCCTTCAATACCCAGAGGGTGTTAAGGAAGTACTATTGTTTATCAGATTCACAAGATTTACAACCACGCATTCCAATAATGATTGCGATGATGCCTAACGCCCACATTCCATACTCCAGCCAAGCAATCTCAACATAAAAAGTTGCAATAAAAATCTCAACAGCAATAACCGTGCATATCACTTGCTTGTTTTTTGACCTGATTGCCTCGACCAAAAATAGCATCGCAAATGCGCAGAGCAAGTAAGGTACATTTTTGTATCCTAATAAATCCTCAAAAACATATCTAATTCCAGCATAAGCAGCAAACCAAACTAAAATAGGAAGTGCTCTTTTAAAAGTCATTTTTTCACTTGTTTCGTCACGCAATATTGCTTGAGTTTATCTAAAGAACCAGATTAGGATAGAAAGAACCACTGCACAGGACAAAAAAAACATAGAGAAAAGGGCAATAGAACTAAGACCCCCGTCATCAGCCTCAATCTCTTCAGCAGATTGGTCATCGTTCTCGTCTATCAACGTATTCTTCTTATTTGTTTCGTCTGTCATGTCAGTTTCCTTTTCTTGTCTTTATCGTTCACTATCATAATTGTGCATTATGCATCAAATTGCTTGAGTTTATCTAAAGAACCAGATTAGGACATAAAGTACCACAATACAGGACAAAAAAAACATATAGGAAATACTCATCTTTTTTGTTTCGTCTGCCATTTCTTGATTCGTTTGCTTTCTTTTTCTCCAGCTAATGAATCGTATGCAAGCATAAGCAAAATTATTCATCTTATTTTTTTCGTCTGTCATATCCGTTTCCTTTTCTTGTCTTTATCGTTTATTATCATAATTATGCATCAAATTGCTTGAGTTTATCTGCCAGCCTCAACAATAACTCGATTTCCTCACTTGAAAGTTCCTGCAACAAAGCAAGCAATTGCAGCACCTGTTCACTTTTATCAATAAGTGATGCGGATTTTGATACACCGCCTAATGAAGATTGTTTGTTTCCTGCGTTTTCAATATCACCAGCAGGGTTTTTAGAAGTAAGGTTCGAATCCTGTCTCGCTTATCCAGTAACACCTACCTGTTTATACATGTAGGTGTTTCTCATTCGACTGTCTACAGAATTAAATAGTGGAATTAAAGCGACCAATGGCAATTGAAATAAGCGTAATGTCGGCAGGTGTAATGCCCGCAAGGCGAGATGCTTGCCCTAGGGTCGCTGGTTTAAATTCCTTGAGAACGTCAACAGCTTCGTTTCGAAGACCGCTGATTTCGCTTGGGTTCAAATCAGTCGGAATTTTTCTTCCCTCAGTTTTTGCTTGCCTTTTGATCTCGGCTTGCTGGCGAACGATATATCCGGCGTACCGAATGTCTGAAACAACTCGGTGCACAAGACGAGAGTCAAACTCTGAAAGTTTTGCTTGCAGTTCCTTGATTGTTGTATCAGATCGTTTTGCAAGCTGGCTAAGTTTCCGTTTTTCAATTTCTGTTTTGATAGTGTAGATTTCTTGTTTGCGTTGTTCCCACACTTCCCAGCGTTCGTCGCACACAATTCCTAATTCTCTGCCAAATGGTGTTAACCGTTCATCTGAATTATCCGCACGAAGTAACAAACGATGTTCTGCCCTGCTTGTAAACATTCGATACGGCTCGCGTGGAAGCGTTGTTACCAAGTCATCCATCATGACACCGATATAAGCTTGGTCACGCCCAAGCGTAACTTCTTCTTCGCCATTTACCTTACGCGCAGCATTCAAACCCGCAAGCAAACCCTGCCCTGCCGCTTCTTCGTACCCACTTGTACCATTGATTTGCCCCGCAAGAAAAAGACCCTGCACTAACTTTGTTTCGCAGGTTGCATTGATCTGATGTGGACGAACGATATCGTATTCGACCGCGTACCCCATCTGAAGAATGATTGCGTCTTTGCAGCCCGCCATCATCGGAATAATCTGTTCTTGAATATCCGAAGGAAGCGAGGTACTTATGCCGTTGCAGTACACCGAATCGCCATCAACTGTCTCAGGTTCAAGGAACACATGGTGCGACTCTCGTTCAGCGAAACGCACAACTTTGTCTTCGATAGATGGGCAATACCTTGGTCCACTCTCAGCATCAATTGCACCGCTGTACATTGGGGCACGATCTAAATTATCTTTAATTAGTTGATGCATCTCTGGAGTAGTCGCCGTGATTCGACAATCTACTTGCGATAACACTGGGAATGTTTTAGGCGGAAGATCACTAAATGGAACCGGCTCTGCATCACCAAGTTGCGATGGCAAATTGTCCCAGTCAATACTCTTCTTTGAGAGGCGCGCAGGCGTCCCCGTTTTAAGTCGACCAAGTTCAAACCCAAGACTAGTAAGTGCGCTCGAAATAGTATCTGCAGTTCCCTCGCCAACTCGGCCGCCTTTGGATTGTTCATCACCGGTATGCATAAGCCCACGCATAAATGTTCCCGTCGTTAAAACGACTGCTTTTGCATACAGTGGACCATCGAGCATCACACCCTGCAATACGCCATCTTCAACCATTAACTCTTCAACAGTTGCTTCAATGATTTCAATATTATTGCGAGTTGCAATCATCCGCTGCACTTCATCACGGTATGCGTCTTTGTCCGCTTGAGCTCGAGGTCCCCAAACCGCGGGGCCTTTGGACGTGTTTAACATTTTAAACATAATGCCTGTAGCATCAATTGCCCTTGCCATCACACCACCAAGAGCGTCGATCTCGCGAACTATTTGCCCTTTGCCAAGCCCGCCAATGGCAGGGTTACATGACATGACGCCAATTGTTGACGCGTCCATAGTAACGAAAGCAATTTTGCCCTTTGGCAATGCAGAAGATGCTGCCCAAGCAGCTTCCACGCCAGCATGACCTCCGCCAATTACGATGACATCCACTCGGTTATCCATTCGAATTATTCAACAGACCAAGTATTTGCACCAGTGATTATTGCTTGCAAATCTGCTTTACCATTCTTTTCGACTACAGCATTTACTTGTGAATGCAATTGTTCGTCATATGAAGGTCGTGATTCGTCAACATAAAATACACCGATTGGTTCTGGGAATTCGGGACAATACAATTGGCTTAACAAGAATGCTTGTGCTAAGTTAGATTCGTCGTGCACAAGCAGGTCTGCCTCACTGAATTCATCTCCAAGTGTAACAATTTCAACTGCATCACCATTTCTACGAATACCTTTGTCGCTTTCAGCACCAAAAATAAGCGGCTTCCCATGCTCGAGAAGAATTGTATTCTCAGGCCGAGTATCCTTTTGTGTCGCGTAGAACCACGCTTGGTGATTAAACACGTTGCAATCTTGGTAGACCTCAATAAAGGATGTGCCTTTATGCTTTGCCCCCCTATCGATGAGCGTTGTAAGACCTTTCACATCCACATCAAGTGAACGAGCAACAAATGAACCTCCGCTTGCAAGCGCGAGTGTAATTGGGTTAATTGGCTCATCGAGTGATCCAAATGGAGTGGACTTCGTGATTTTTCCTACTTCACTTGTTGGCGAGTACTGGCCTTTAGTCAAACCATATATTTTGTTATTGAGTAATACAATATTAATGTCAATGTTGCGACGAAGTGCATGCATGGTATGGTTACCGCCGATTGAAAGTAAATCTCCGTCACCAGAGATTAGAAACACTTCAAGATCTGGATTTGCAATTTTTACTCCCGTTGCGAATGCTGGCGAACGACCATGTACAGTGTGAGCACCGTAAGTATCCATGTAATAGGGAAAACGTGCTGCGCAACCAATGCCAGAAACAAAGACGAAGTCTTCTTTCTTTGCGCCAAGATTGGCTGCCATCTTTTTCATTGCAGTGAGCACGGCGTAATCACCACAACCAGGGCACCAGCGAACGTCTTGATCACTTGCAAAATCTTTCGGTTTGTATGTTGGAAGTGCTACTTCGTTCATTTTACACCCCCTTTCAACATTGCTTGAATTTGATCAGCAAGCTCCTCCACGAAGAAGGAACGACCGCATAAGTTTTGAATACCTTCGATATCAACTAAGAATTGGCTACGAAGAAGCATACGTAACTGGCCGGAATTCATTTCAGGCATAATTACTTTCTTGTACTTGCTTAACACATCCCCAATATTTTTTGGAAAAGGATTGATGTAATGCAAATGCGCTGTAGCAACTGATATGCCACGTTCGTGCAATAAAGTTGCTGCAGCTAAAATACTACCCCGCGTGCCACCCCAGCCAAGGATGAGGGTATCGCCTTCACCTTCCACTTCAAGATCGGGAATTACATTTTGAAGTTTTGCAATTTTCTCTGCACGGTACTTTGTCATTAGTGCGTGGTTTTCATGATCGTACGAAACTCCACCTGTGCCATCTTGTTTTTCAAGACCACCCACACGGTGCTCTAAGCCAGGCATTCCTGGAATAGCCCACGGTCGACCACCCGTTTCTTCATCACGTTTGTATGGAAGGAATTCTTCATCAGTAGCTTCAGCGTGCTTCACCTCGATATTTGGAATAGTTGCAATATCTGGAATAAGCCATGGCTCCGCTGCATTTCCTAGGCCGCCTTCTGATAAGAAAACAACTGGGCACATTGCTCTTAGGGATAGACGTGCTGCTTCAATCGCCATATGGAAACAATTACCTGGGCTCGATGCTGCAACAACAATGACGGGGCACTCGCCAGGTCTTCCGAACATGGCTTGTAATAAATCTGACTGTTCAGTTTTAGTTGGCATACCTGTAGCAGGTCCTGCGCGTTGAACATTCACCACAATCAGTGGAAGCTCCATCATGACTGCCAAGCCAATTGCTTCTGATTTCAGTGCAAGACCTGGCCCCGAAGTTCCAGTCACTCCTATTTGCCCTGCAAACGAAGCCCCGATTGCAACCATAACCGCTGCTATTTCGTCTTCGGCTTGCATGGTCCGGATGCCAAACTGTTTCAGCCTCGCCAAGCCGTGCAACACATCCGAAGCAGGCGTGATTGGATAACTCGCATATACAAGTGGCTTGGCTACTTTTGTAGCAGCCGTAGCCAGACCAAGTACGATTGCCTCGTTGCCTGAAATTCTTCGATATTCACCTGCTTGCAGTTTTGCTGGCGATACTTCGTATTGCGAAGGGAAAAACTCCGCTGTCTCGCCAAAGTAATATCCTGCTTTAATAGCCTTCTCATTTAACTCTGCAATCTCTGGTTTATTTTTTAACTTCCCGAAATAGTTTTGCAACTTATCAATGGTGGAATCGATTTCACGAGAATACAACCACGAGATAATTCCAAGTGCAAACATGTTTCTACAACGGTCAATATCTTTCACTGAAACGTCAGAATCTTCACTCACAAGCGACTCACGAGTCAAACGCGACATTGGAACTCGGCAAATTTTGTACTTTGCGTTAATCACTTCATCATCAAGCGGGTTGTAGCCTTCTTCGTACCCACATTTCTTAAAATTACTTTTGTTAAATTCGTCATCATTAACAATTACTATTCCGCCAGTTTCAACATATTCCAGATTGGTTTTAAAGCCAGCAGGGTTCATAGCAACCATCGCGTTGACTAAATCGCCAGGCGTATGGATTTCTTGGCTTGAAAACTGTATTTGATACCCAGAAACTCCAAAAGTTGTCCCTTTTGGAGCACGAATTTCTGCTGGAAAATCAGGTGCTGTTGCAAAGTCATTACCTGCAAGTGCAACTGTGTCTGTAAAGTGCGACCCAGTGAGTTGCATCCCATCTCCACTGTCACCACAAAAACGCACTGAAACATTTGAAAGCGCTGTTTTTTGATTTGATTTTGTATCTGGCATTATTGGGCTCTTCACCTCAAAATGGGTGCTTAAAACACAATTATACCTTTATCTCTGGCAATTCGTCTATGGGTTGGGCTTTACCAATTATGTATTAATTGCTACAATACTCGGCTCGAAACGGAGTCCATGATGGCAAAAGAAACAGCAAGCACAATCGTCCCAAATACTGAAATGACATTCACCATTGTCAAAGAGCTAACACGTCCTGCAGCACGCAAGACCGTTGAGCGTTTGATGTGGATGCAACCGCAGGTGAAGAAGGACCATTCGATGCTCCAACGCCGTCGCAAGCAAAAAGACATTAAGTACACCATACGCGCTGGTCGTGTTTGGTTTGATCGTCCACGAGCGACTCGAACAGTCCGCGCTGAACGCGGTGCTTCCTTTACATTGAAAATCACTCCCCAAATCGTAAACGATTTGAAGAGTGTTTCAAAGTATCTTGAAGTAAAGTAAGTAACTCCACTTTTATAGAATAGTTAATGTCGGCGACGTACTCGAAGGTACCCAGCAAGACCAAGTAATACAATTGCGCCGGGCGCTGGCAGAGCCACTGCTGAATATTGCCAACTTGTTAGATCTTCGTTCTTACCTAAAATGTTTAACTCACCAGAGATAGTGCCGTCAGTTGTAAATTGAGCAAGAAGCACACGGCCATCTTCTTCGTACACTTGCGCATCGTCTGGCGTTGCGAACCAAGTGCCGTTTTCAGACCAGATGTCGCCACCGTTGTCTTCAAAAGTTGACCAATCAATACCGATGTCAAGCATTGCATCTCCAGTGTCGTTCAATTTGCCAATGGTGACAAAACTGTCGTACTCCAGCGAAGGAAAAAATCCAAACAAAGACTCTGTTGGAGCGCCGTAATCGCCAAATTGATTTTGGTAAAAGCTTGTGCTCGTTTGAATCGAAAGTGGATTAACAGCATCGCCGAAAATTGCATCTACTTGATCACCAGCATCAACATCTGCATAAATGCGATACGTTGTCCCGATGCCAAGTCCACTATCGAACGACTCGTGTGAAATGCCCTGCAAATCTGCTGAGGCAATTGTTGGTATAAGCAGTGTGCCCATTGCCATACTAAGTACTAGTGTTGTTTGCTTATTCATAGAAATGATCCTTATGTTTTTTGTGCATTGGCATACGTCTGCCAGTTACTACCTATCGTCAAATAGAAACTGGGAATTTAGACCAGCAGAATAAACCGCCGTTAAACTAGGTAAGTTAAAACTGTTACGCGCTATGCGTAAACGTGCATCAGCCGTGAAATAGGTGTTACACCACCAGGAACATTGTTTTTAGCCTTCCAACTATATTCAACATATTCACCATTACTCACACAATCACACCCTTTAACATGCAGCCTATATATAAGTTCCCATGTTTTTGCTTCTTCATCGAAAAGCAATGCTACTGCAATTGGTGGAACCGAAATTGAAAGACCTGTTTCTTCAAGCAACTCTTTTTGGATGGTTTCTTCTGGAGCATGACCTGGTTCAACACTCCCAGAAGGTGCGCATTCCCACTGCCCAGCATAGTGATGAACCGCGTTGCTTCTTTTGCCCCAGAGTATCTTAGAATCAAAACGCGTAATACCTTTGACGCCAAGGGGTCGAATGCCCAAATTGTAGAATGCATCTTGTACTGCGAAAAAACGATATGAACAGGGCATTACATGCACATTCGCTCCACCGCATCCATTTCGTTGCGCGCCAAGCACATGCAACAGGGTGCCGTCAAAACAAGACGGATTTTGCAAACAGCGTTTTTGCCAACGACGGTCGACTTCCTCTAAGTCTACACCTTCAGGAATAAATAACCCTTCCTGAAGATGGATCGTCGCAGGGCGCTTTAAGTGCATTACCCGAATTCAATACCTTGAGCGAGTGGCATTTCGTCACTCCAATTCGAAGTACATGTTTGACGTCGCATATACGCCTTCCATGCATCGGAACCAGATTCACGGCCGCCACCTGTATCTTTTTCTCCGCCAAATGCACCACCAATTTCTGCACCGCTTGTGCCGATATTGACATTGGCAATCCCACAATCGGATCCCTCTGCTGAGAGGAACCTACCGGCATTACGCATGGAGTTCGTAAAAATTGCACTGCTTAGGCCTTGATCAACGTCGTTGTGCATTGCAAGCGCTTCATCTAAATCGCTCACAGTAAAGATGTATAAAATTGGGGCAAACGTTTCTTCTTTCACCACTTCTGGCATGGTGCCTTTGGGTACTTTAACAATCGTTGGTTCAACAAAGTGACCAGGACGGTCTGCCCAGCGCTCGATGCCTTCCACGCCCCCGCATAGAATTTCGCAACCTTCTGCTTTTGCTTGCTCAATTGACGAACGCATAGTTTCAACGGACGCTTCGTTAATAAGTGGGCCCATCAACGTGCTTGCTTCAAGTGGATCACCAATGGAAACTTGTGTGTATGCTTTAAGTAGTCCTTCGGTGACTTGATCCACCACGGATTCGTGGCATAGAAGGCGGCGAGTTGAAGTACACCGTTGCCCCGCAGTGCCAACTGCACCAAACAATGTTCCACGAATAACCATATCTAAATCGGCATCGTCCATGATGATGATGGCGTTGTTGCCACCGAGTTCAAGGAGTGATCGGCCAAGACGGCCACCGACAACTGCGCCAACACGTCGACCCATTCGACAAGAACCTGTTGCACTAATGAGTGGTAAACGGCGGTCTTGAATCATCGGCTCACCAACTTCTTCGACGGTGCCGATGATCAAACCAAACACGTCGCACGGGTCTCCATTTTCTGGAGTAAAAATATCTTGGTCTCGCATAACTTCGTGCGCAACGTTGATCATTGCAATTGCAGTCAATGGTGTAATGTCACTTGGTTTCCAAATGGTTGTGTCACCACAAACCGCCGCAAGCATAGAGTTCCATGCCCAAACTGCAACAGGAAAGTTAAACGCTGAAATAATGCCAACTGGTCCGATTGGTTGCCACTGCTCCATCATTGCATGCCGAGGGCGTTCGGAAGCAATTGTCAAACCGTAGAGTTGTCTTGACAGACCTACCGCGAAGTCTGCGATGTCAATGCATTCAACAACTTCGCCAATACCTTCAGGTAATATTTTCCCGCATTCCATCGTGACGAGTTCACCGAGTTGTTGCTCGTACTCACGAAATGCATTGCCAATTCGGCGAACAATTTCGCCGCGCTTGGGTGCTGGCAGCATGCGCCATTCCTTAAAAACCGCTTGGGAGCGAGCGACAAGGTCGTTGTATTCTTCCGTTGTCTGCCGGCGGACAGCGGCGATCGGCTCTCCCGTCGATGGGTTATAGGAGACAAAGTGGTTGTCTGTCGCTTCTGAAGCGTCACAAACAAGTGGGTGATTTATTAGGTTTGAAAGTGTTGTAGTCATCTCGGTATTCTAGCACACCCAGAGGTGGTATTATCTCCGCTATGCCATTAGATCGAAACGGAATTGCAAAGCGTGCCGCTCAAGAACTCAAAGACGGCTTTTATGTCAATTTAGGGATTGGGATGCCAACGCTCGTTGCCAACTATGTCCCAGATGGGATGACGGTGTGGCTTCAATCTGAAAACGGGTTGCTCGGCATGGGCGAGTTCCCCACAGATGACAAAGTAGATGCTGATTTAATCAACGCGGGCAAACAAACCGTCACCGCGGTGCCAGGCGCAAGCTACTTCTCTTCAGCAGAGTCGTTTGAAATGATTCGCGGTGGACATATCGACCTCGCTATTCTTGGCGCGATGGAGATTTCGCAACAAGGCGATATTGCAAACTGGATGATTCCGGGAAAGATGATTAAAGGCATGGGAGGCGCGATGGATCTTGTTGCTGGTGTCAACAAAGTTGTCGTCATCATGGACCACATCACTCGCAAGGGTGACCCAAAACTTATTCCTGCCTGCACGTTACCGCTTACAGGACTTCGATGCATCGACATGATTATCACTGACTTGTGTGTCATGGAGATGAACAAAGAAAAACAACTATTCGAAATCACCGAACTTGCTCCTAATGTCACACTTCAAGAAGTACTCGATAAAACAACAGCTGAAGTTCTCGTCTCCACGGAGTTAATCTGCCCGCAGTAGATTAATGAGATGAGAAAATAGTTTGTACTTAGGGCAGTTTTTACGACCCTCGGAATTATTTTGCCCCTTGAATACATTTTTACGTACATAAGGTCACTTAAGCAATGAGGCCTCTATTTTTTAGTCACAAATTAGTTGAAAATATAGCCTTTTAGATGCGGAAATTTTCAATTCACTACGCCTATGCGTGTAGTGCCTATGGATGAATAATTCCAGAGGACATTAACGAAGATGGCATAGTGGACGTTATCGACTTACTTGCAATCATTGCCGGTTGATCGCAACGAACATACAAAAAAATAATACATGTAAAAAAAGGCCGCGACTTTCGTCGCGGCCTTTTTCAGTTGGAAATACTTTTCTCTTAAAACTCTTTTGATCTATGTTGCATTTGGGATTTAAGTCTCGCAAGAATGGATGAGTGCATCTGGCTTACACGAGATTCTGATAAATCGAGCGTCAAGCCGATTTCTTTCATTGTCATTTCTTCATAGTAATACAGCACAACAATCATTCGCTCTGCGCGAGTGAGCCCTTTTGTTAAAAGAAGTTGCAAGTCACGCTTTTGTAATTCTGTGACTGGATTTTCTTGCCGTTGGTCCCGGATAATGTCAATTTCTTGAACTTCTTTCGACGAATCGCTGTCGTAAGCTTTGCGATTCAATGAGGTCATCATTATTGGCCTTGAATCTCGCTCGATTTTTTCATATTCAGCAATATCTACTTCAAGGTGATCGATAATTTGCTCATCAGTTGCTTTTAAACCAGTTTCCATCTCAATAGTTTTACGCGCACGGTCGACTTTTGATGTTCGAGAACGCACAAGCCGTGGAACCCAATCCATCGCACGAAGTTCATCGTAAATAGCGCCGCGTATTCGCTGACTGCAGTAGGTTTCAAACTTAAAACCCATCGTCAGGTCGTATGCATCGATTGCTTGCATCAAACCGAACAGGCCCGCTGAATACAAATCATCAACATCTACTTCTGAAGGAAGTTTTGTATGCACACGTTCTGCGGTGTATCGCACAACTTGCAGGTATTGCTCCATCAGGACATTTCGAAAATCGACGCATGGATCGTTTTTATACGAAATCCAAATCTCGATAAGTTCGATGTCTCCACGGCTTGTTGGCACCATCACATCAAGACCTTTGGGCTCTCTGCCCTTAAGCATTGCTCTGGTTAATTTATTAGTATCTGTTGCACATGGCATTGGTCTGCTCCTTGACCCTTTGACAAAACTAGTACGAACGTTCGTACCATTTTCTTCATCCTGCCGATCCTTGGCAATGATGTTGTCAAGACTATAACACGATGTGAGAGGTTTGTGAGTTGGTGAATGTGGGTTGTTTGTCATGAATTTATTTATTTATCGCAATGGCGACATCTAAGTAAAGTCATTCCAGAGGAAATTTTGTTCAATAAAACTACAATTCCACTAAATCGTGCAATAAACAATGCGCCTTGGTTATCGCCTGCATCGTCCGAGAATACGTACCGCAACAGTGCAAGCAGAGTAATTTACTGCTTATTTACTACAAAACACAGGCCGGCCAGAAGCGCTGTAACTTACCTAACTTAAAGGAGTTATCGGTCGTTACTCGCTAAAAAACGATGTTGTCAACTTCACAGGGTTTGCTAAATCCAAATGCGATGCAACATCCTGGCCATTCGTTACCCAACTCATCGATGCACGCATGCTGCACAAAGTGGAAAAAATTTCACCCATTGTGACTGCTTCGTCAACTTTTGTCGCAATGACTCGGTTGTACCCCGTAGCTATAAAACGTTCTGCTGCTCTTTTTGTAGCTGTAATAGAAGTTGCAGCTGAGAGAACTAAATGTATTTCAGTTGGGTTTGCAGATGCAACAATTTTTGCAGTCTCCGTAATCCTGTCATGATCTTGCGCGCTTCGCCCCGCTGTATCTATTAGGACTATGTCCGAACCAGTACAAGTTGCAATTGATTCTTTCATTTGCAAAGCAGTACCAGCAATTTCCAAACGAGTGTCAACCAAATTCGCATACTGTTGCAACTGATCTACTGCAGCAACTCTATATGTATCGGCTGTAATCAACGTGACGTTCCGACCTTGTTGCAAACGAAACTTTGTTGCAAGTTTTGCAATCGTAGTTGTTTTGCCAACGCCTGTTGGGCCAACGAGCGCAATTATTGTTGGAGTAGTTGCGTCTCTTGTCGGAGGTGGCGATGTTTGGGGTAAGCGTCGAACCATCTCAGTGATAACAAGCGGTTTTAATGCATCGTACTGAATAGAAGATGGGGCTTTAACATGTTGCAGAATATCCATAGCAAGGGGCCCCTCAACGCCTTTGCTTGTCAATACTTTGTACGCTTTTGCCAGAACGGGAGAAAGGCGCCCTGCTGACTCATGCTCGAGCACTTCTCCAACAAGTGATTTTAGTTCCGCAAAACCCAGTTCAATCTGTTCACTCATGCCCTCGCGCGGCTTCTCTAACAACACGGCGTTGGCATATGCGATTGTTTTTTGTCTATCTGTTGTTATTGCTTGCATAAAAATTCCCTAACTACTCAAGATGCTCTTGAGTGTCCTTTTGATGTAACTGTTCCTATTACCTCTAAGTCGACTTCAGGAACAATTTCGTCCCTGCTTAACACGGTAACTTCACTTGAATTTTTCTCTAACTCTGTGCGCAAAAATCGCCTTGACTCCTTCGATGTCACAACGACAATCGGCAAACCCTCAGCAACGAGTGGCAAGCCAGCATGATGCACCGCTGAGGACAGACCCTCTTTACTTTCACGACTGTTTTGTAGCGCAAGTTCTATTTCTATTGGAAGCGAAACACAGCGGATGACGGACTTGCCGCTGGTGCTTCGTGTTGTCACCGCCGCACAAATTTGTCTCCGTAACGAACAGCGAACTTGTTCTACACATTCCGGCAAGGATAGTGCTGCTGAATCAACGGCAGTCTCGACAATAGTCGCCATGTCTTTCAATGGAACTTGTTCCATAAGTAAGGCCTTCATCACATGATGAAGGCGCGATATGGAAAGCTCCACGCCAATCACATCCGCTACAAGTCGTGGCGATGTTGCCCTTAGTTCCTCAACCATCACGGACACATCTTCACGCGACACTAATTCTGAAGCATGCGTCTTCACAACATGCGAAAGATGCGTCATGATGACTTTTACCGGGTCCATCGCTTGCAAAAACAAATCGCCTAATCCATCACGTACCGCTTCAGTTACCCAAATTGCGTTGTAGCCAAACACTGGTTCTCGTTCACGAATCCCCTCTATGTCCTGCGAGCTGTCTTCACCCGCCACTACCATCAACCTATCTTTATATACAACACCTTCTGCAACAACTCCGCCCTTAATCGACAACCGATAAGTATTTGCTGGCAAAGCCAAGTTGTCTTTGATTCGGATTGATGGAACAACTATTCCTAACTCGTGCATGAAATTTGCTCGAAGATCAGTCATTTTTTGCACAAGATTGCCCTCAATCGTACTTGAGGCGAGTGGCAAAAGTGCTTTTCCCAGTTCCAATTCAAGCACAGA
>CEOP01171068.1_pt1 | contig 13639 bp, 11 predicted proteins | sample 361301 | NCBI WGS metagenome assembly CEOP01 (sample SAMEA2619548, study PRJEB7988) | marine metagenome | biome: marine biome (ENVO:00000447); feature: deep chlorophyll maximum layer (ENVO:xxxxxxxx); material: "saline water (ENVO:00002010), including plankton (ENVO:xxxxxxxx)" | depth 55 m
TTTCGTTATAAAAGTTGAATGAATTTCCAAACTATAGTACATGATGGATTTTTTAACAATCCTGATAAAGTGAGAGAATGGGGTCTAACCTTAGATTATTACCATCCTGACGGAACGTTTCCTGGTGTTAGAACTCATTGTACTAAGTATCTTCATAAAAAATTCTATGAAGCTACTGCATCTAAGTTAATATCATTGTGGGGTGTCTATGATAGACATGATTGGGATCTTCAACTACAATTTCAAAAAATAAAGAGATTTAGTGATAATCCAGAAATGAATGTAGGTTGGATTCATCAAGATGCTCAAGCAGAAGCAGCTGCTGTGATATACTTAGATCCTAATGCAGATTTGAATCATGGTACTTCGCATTATAGGACAAATTCTAAATTTGATACTCATACAGATTATCCACATGGGAAGGAAGTTTATGATAAAGTTATCGGTCCAGAACAAAGTAGAGATCCAGAGGATCTAAGACGTTATCTTGAAAATGTCCAATATCACAATGCTAGGTTTGACCGTACTCTAGAGGTAAAAAATGTATATAATAGAGTTATCGCATATGATGGAAAACAATTTCATGGTCAAACATCTTTTCATATGGATAATGATGATGATTTTAGATTGACTATAGTTGCATTTGTTACAAGTATATCACATCCTGCAACAAAAAGATTCTCATTAAAAAGTCGCTATATATAAAAAATTATTATGACTGCTCCTACACTAACTGATCTGATATATTTGAAAAAGAATTATCTAACCAAAGATCAATGTGATATTATTATTAATGAATTTGAAGGAACTTCAAGACCAGAGGACAAAGAAAGTTGTTTTCATGCTTTTACTGGTGTAGAAACAACCTCTACTTTTACAGTTAAAACTTCTCAGCAAGGTAGTGAAAGTTTTGATATAATACATCAGACTATTGGGAATGTAATTAACGAGTATCATGATTACCTTGATACTTTTAATGCCTTTCATGTTTCTAGAAGGGCTAGTATGTTATATCCTCATAAGTATCGTATTATGAAATATGCGAAGGGTGCTTGGATACACCCTCATGTAGATGATGATGCTTCTGGTATTAATGGTAGTTGTACTATTAATTTAAATAGTGACTATGAAGGTGGTACATTTGCCTTTTGGGGTGGTAAGCATAAGGTTAAGTTAGGGTTAGGTGATGTGATGATTTGGCCAGCAGACTATTCCTTTTGGGTACATGAGGTAGAGGAGATTACAAAAGGAACTAGATATTCTGCAAATTGTTTCTTATGTGAGAGACCAAAATTTGATTATGGAAGTGATGTTAAGTATAATATCAAAGGTAGCGATGTCGGAATTGGATATTAGATACTGTAAAAGTCGTTATATATAAATATACGACTTGAAATTGTTTTTATGGCATTACCAAAGTTAGGGTATCCTACATTTGAACTTGAATTACCTTCTACAGGAAAAACTGTTAAATATCGTCCATTTCTTGTAAAAGAAGAAAAAGTGCTTTTAATGGCACTTGAAGCAAAAGATGAGAAACAGGTAATTAGTGGTGTTAAGGACTTATTGAAAAATTGCGTTATTTCACGAATTAAGGTAGATCAACTACCTAGTTTTGATTTGGAATATTTGTTCTTAAATATCAGAGCAGCATCTATTGGAGAAGTTATCACTCTCAACGTTACTTGTCTTGATGATAATAAGACTGAAGTAGAAGTTCAGATCAATATCAATGATGTTGAGGTTATCAAACCAGAAGGACATGATCCTAAAATCATGTTTGATGACAATACTGGCATTATTATGAAATATCCTAGTATGCAGCAATTTGTAGATAGAGAGTTTTTACAGAAAGAAATGAAGACTGAAGAAGTCTATGAGTTTATTGCAGAATCTATAGATCAGATATTTGATAATGAAGAGGTATATGATTCAACTACTACTACAAAGAAGGAATTCCGCACATTTGTTGATAGTTTGACTACTAAGCAATTTGAGAAGATTCAAGAATTTTATTCTACTTGTCCTAAGTTGAGTCATACGTTTACAGCAATAAATCCTAATACTGGCAAGGAATCTGAGTACACGATTGAGGGTTTACAGAGTTTTTTCGCATAGCACTCTTTCAAAATAACTTGGAGGGGTACTATAGAATGAACTTTGCTTTGATGCAGTATCATAAATATAGCTTGACTGAGATTGAAAATATGATCCCTTGGGAAAGGGAAGTATATACAACATTTCTCATGCAGTATCTTGAAGAACTAAAACAGAAACAAGAACAAGCAAAAGCAGGTAACTAGTGGCAAATCTTACACAAACAGCTCAGGGGGATCTAACCAGTTTTATCGCTGGTAAGATTTTTGAGCGTGTAAAGGAATCACTGGACGATAGAGAGATTCCTAAAGGTTCGCCAGAAGTAGAGAAAGCTGCTAAAGAATTAGAAGAAAAACAAGAAGTTGATACTGATTCTGTTCCTGTTGTAGATCAGAAATTAAGGAACCAAGTAAATAAGTTATTTGGAACAAGACTTGAAGTAAAATTAGTACAATTAGAAGGTAATCTTGAGAAGACAAATGCTGCCATTAAGACTATTGGTGCTGGTATTACAGATACACAGGAATTAATAGTAAATCAGAATCAAATACTAGAAGATAAGTTTGATAAGATACTGGATGCAATTGGAACAGCTAAAGAAACAAAGGATAAGAATGCAGAGAAATTAAAAGCAGATAAAGAATCAGCAGATATAATGGATCAAACTAAGATGTTTGATTCTGAAGCATTAGTAGATTCACTTTCAAAAAATTATAGTTCTGGCACTGGTTTACTTGGATTTTTGTTGAGAAGAACTTTAGGTAGAGCAGGAACAAAATTGCTTACAAAAGCATCTAGAAAATTTATTCCTAGAAGAATTAGAGCAAGAGGTAGATTGGCTGGAACAGCTTTTGATACCGTTAAGAGAACTTTTTCAACTGGTAGGGCATTAACAGGTTTACGAGGAGGTATTGCTAGGGTACTTGGTAGAAACAGGGTAATTCAGAAAATTGGTCAGAGACTTGCTCCAGATCTCGGCAAAATTGGTACTAAAAAATTAATAGCTAAAGGTGGTGCTAAAGTAGCTTCTAAGAAGATACCTGTTCTTGGTGCTGTTGCTGGTGGTATATTTGCTATTGAAAGAGCACTAAAGGGAGACTATGAGGGTGCTGGACTTGAGATAATGTCTGGTCTTAGTGGAGCAATTCCTGGAGTTGGAAGTGCTGCATCTTTTGGTATTGATGCTTATATTATTAGAAGAGATGTTGAGAGAGAACTTAGAAAGGAATATACTGGAAGTTATGCAGCAGGAACTGGAAGAACTAAAAAAGGAGCAGCAACATTGCATGGTACTGAAATGATTCTTGGTAAGAAAGACATTAATGATATTTCATTAGGATTTAAAAATGCTATTGGACTTATTGGAACTGTATTAACATCTGTATCTCTTGATGTAGCATCTGCTGCTGGAGCAGAGAATCTTGTGAGATCTCAGATGATTGAAGATGGGTTGGGTAATTTTGATAGAGCACCTGCATATGTTTCTAGTATAGGAAAAGTTAATACGACAAACTTGGATGTTAAAGCTATTGATAAGGTATCACAGTTTAAACTGCCATCTTTTAGTAGACCAGAAAAGACAACTGACGAAACTGACGAAAAGAAGGAATTTAATTTATTCAATCCCTTCACTTGGTTTAATAGAGGTGGTTCTGGTTCTAATGTTAATTTGAATAATGAATCACTTATAGATGCTAGTGGAGAACCAGGTGTTGATTTTACACCAGACGGACCTGATAATAGAGCATTGTTTGATGGTCAAGTAGTACAAATAGGATATCAGTATGATGCAAAAAGACAGCGTGGTTATGGAAATTTTGTTGTTGTTAGAAGTATAGATCCTAATAATGGTATGATGTTTGATTCTCTCTATGCTCATATACCTAAGAATGCCATTTATGTTAATAAAAACGATATGGTAAAAAGGGGCGATAAATTGGGTAGAATGGGTACTGACAACGATGACCCAACTGATATCGGTAGTATTAATGGTACACACATGAGTGTGGATTTCTTAAAACCAGATAGTTATGTAGCATACCCATTTTGGAGATCTAATATAATACCATTAGTAGATACTAAGTTTAGAAAACCAAAGTTAAAGAAAAAAACTAACAATCCTGACTTGAAAGCAACATCAATGGAGATGTTGACCAAATATGAAGGTATAAGACTTAATGCATATGATGATGGAACTGGTGTTTGGACTATTGGTTATGGTGCTACTAGAATTCGTGACAAAGTAACTGGTAATATGCGAAATGTTAGAGCAGGAGATTCAATCACGGAACAAGAAGCACTTGCTATAAAGGATACAGATTACCAAAGACATTATGATATAGCAGAAAAGGAATTAAGTAAACAGGGACTATCGTTAACAGATTTACCAGTTAATGTTGCTGCCCCTTTAATTTCAGCAGTATTTAACTATGGATCTCTTCGTGGTGTGCATAGCGGATCTACATCAAAATGGATGATACGTGGAAAAGAAGTAACATTCCCAAACTCTCTTCCTGTAATGATTAAAAATGCTTATAAATCTGGTGATTACAGTAAAGTTTCTGATCTACTTCGTTTTAATCTATCACAGGATCAAGATGGTTTAAGTGAGAATAGAAGAAAATCAGAAGCATCAATAATAGAAAGTGGAACAGATAGTAATAGATTTTTTGACTTACAGGATTTAAATCTTTTAGGGGATCAGTCATTTTTACCTTCTAAGAATAGAAGTTTACTTACTGCTAAAATGGATTCTGATAGTAAAGATATTGAAGCATTATTTGATAAGGTAGAAAGTGCTGGACAACCTATTATTCTGTTAAATACACAGATGATCGCTAATGCATCAAAGACTCCTGTTATAAGTAGAAGTAATAGGACTATTGATTGGAAAGATCAGTATAGAATAGCGTCTTTAGGATAACACATGGCATCTCTCGTAAAAACATATCAAGGAGATTTAACGCAATCAATTGCACGTGCATTGTATGGTATGGGCGTGAGAGCTAGTGATGCAGCATCTGATCAAAGAGATGAAGCACAACTAGAAATAGATAAAGCAAATAATTTAGCTAGAACTGTAGATGAAGAAAATCCATTTGCAGAGTCATTGTTTAAAGGTGTTGATCCTCTTCGTAGAGGAGAAGTTTTTGCAGCAGCATTAAAGCATGAATTCACTCCCAATCCAATGGGATTGCTTGGAAGAAGATTTCAGAAACAACCGTTTTCTTATACTGGAAATAGAAGTTCTGGTATGTATCCACACTCAACAAAAGTTGGGGCAAATAGTGGTGTTAATCTTAGAAGAACTGGAATTGGTGTACCTGCTCAGAGTGTTGCTAAAAATGTAGGTCAACCCTTTCCATTCCTTGCAGTTGGGTCTGATATAGCGAATCAAAGAACTGGTACTGGTGGTTTATTTCAGACTAAAAAAGGTCAACCAACAGAGGTTAAGGATAAGAAGTTAGGTAAGTTCTTAGCAGCAGTATCAAGATCATTGAGTTCTACTATCGGTAGTATGACTTACATGATGGATGAGAATGAGGAAACCTTAATTACAGTCAAGGAAGGTATATTAGGAACAATTAAAAAGTTAGAATATAATTCAGATCTATTAGAAACTAAATTAGATGCAATTATTGATTCTTTAAGGCAACAGAATACAGATACTAAGAAAGAAGCAGACGTAAGAGAAGCAAGTAAAAAAGAAGCAGAGATTGAACAGCAAAAGATACAGTATGAAGGTGAAGTCATACAAAAGCGAGCAGAAGATGATGCTGAATTTGCTGCTCGTGACGCTAGAGACGAAGCAGAGGATGAATTCTCTCCATACCCTAGTGATACTGGTGATATGTGGAAGAATGCCCCTGAGATGGCAAGGGGTGGTATTGTAGATGGTCCTCAAAGTGGTTACCCTGCTGTTCTTCATGGTAAAGAAGCAGTAATTCCTCTTGATACACCATTTACTAGACAAAATTATTCTGCTGGAACAATGGGTGGGAATACATCCACAACTAATAATATTATGAATGATCAGAGGACAGCACCATCCTTTGAAAAGTTTGTTCCTAACATGTTCAATCAGATTATTGAGTCCAAGGTTGCAGATATACCACAGTTAAAAGATACAACAGAAATGCTTGGTAAGGCAGTTGAATTGCCAGTAAAAGCAAGTGGTATAGTTGCATTTAATGTCCTAGGAAAAGCATTGAGTGGAATGAAGAGTTTAGCTGGTGATGTTGCTGGTCCTCTTAAAACAGTTCTTTCTCCTTTGACTGCATTTGGTGTAGAAAATAGTGTTGTTAATTCATTGACTAGAGATTTGAATGTTGGTGGTGCTGCTATACAAAGACAAGAAAAGAATAAGTCATTGGGAGCAGAACAGGAACAAGGAAACATGTTCTCTAGATTCTTTAATAATATAAAGAACTTGATAAATCCTGGTTCAGGTGGTTCGGGTGCTGGTGGTGGCATGTATGCTGGTGGTGGATACCGTGGTGGTGGATACCGTGGCGGTGGCATGTATGCTGGTGGCGGTCCTGGTAATGTATTTGAAGGTGCTAAGAACTGGTGGAATAGAGGAAGGAATGTAAGAGTAGGTGGAGAAAATACTGCTCGCTGGTTTGGTAAGAATGGATTGATGGCAGATGATGCCAAACAACTTACTAGAACTAATAAAGCATTTAAATCTGGTGCAACAGGAGTTAGAGGGTGGAATCCGTTCAAGGCATTTACACCAGAGATGGTAAAAACTGGTCCTACTCCTGCTGTTCGTCAGGCATTTGAAAGACCTATTAGAGCAATGATGGGTATAGGTAAAGGTATGGGAGCACTTAAAGGTGGTCTTTTTGGTTTGATATTAAATGAACTGATGAATCCAGCACCAGTAGCAGATGGAACTCTGACTGGGAACGCTATGTCATTTGGCGATAGCACATCAATGAATCGTACTGATAGAAATGATAGAATGAGTAATTTTATTAATCTACAGTCATTTGAAAATCAATCATCTAAAATTAATAACTTTGAGGCACAACAGTCTAAGATCATTGAAATAAATAATCAAGGTGTTACATCAATAGATCCACCTGAGTCGCCAATGGAGCATATCTCTAACAATCCTGACAGATCATTGGATACATTCTTCTCTTCACCGTATAATTACTAAGAATGACAGAGACAAAACCATACGCATCATCGCTTAAAACAAAAGCAATTGCAATATTCTCTGTTGATGATGAGTCAAAACCATATGCTAATATAACCAATTTAGTAACTCACTTCTATCATATTGAGGACATTATGTCTCCTGCATATGAGGGAAGATTGGTTATAGTTGATACTGGTGCAAGTATTATTAGTAGTATGCCCATTCAAGGTAATGAAAAGGTTACCATAGAAGTAGAAGATACGTTTAATACAACTTATACCTACGAGTATCGTGTATGGACGGTTGCTAATAGACAAAGTGCTGACAGAAAGCAAGTATATACATTAGGTCTTATATCACCAGAAGGACTGCAAAATGAAAGTGTAAAGGTTGCTCAAGGTGTAGAAGGTAATATATCCAGTGTAGTTGGAAAACTTGTACAAGATAATTTTGATGCTGAAATAACTAAAGGTTCTTTTGAAGAAACGCTGAATGGTTGTAAAATTATCCCTAGAAGACAATCACCATTTTCTGTTATAAGATCATTACAAACACAAGGAATACCAAAGAAGAGACCACAAACTGCTGGATTTGTGTTTTTCCAAACAAGGAAAGGATTTAATTTTAGATCTTTTGATGGATTAATTGCTGATAATACAGAGATACCTAAGAATGAATGGTTCCATTATTCAATGGGTAAGAGGGATGAAGAAGATGCTAATTTGATACAGGAAATATCATATCATAAAGAAATTGATATGATGAAAAAATTAAGGGAAGGGTCGTACTCATCAATTTCTTGTTATTTCAACATAAATACTGGTAAGTACGAAGAATCAGTGTATTCTATGGAAAAGGAATGGACTAAGATGGAACACTTAGGAAGTCAAACAAAACTACCTCAAGGTTCTATTGATAGGTCTAATACCCCAACCAGAGTACTTTCCTCGGTTGTTAACAATGAGTTCTGGTATAACGGAACCGAATCTGCTGCTGTTAAAGGTGAAAACAAAGTGAAGGATTATCAAATCTTTCACCTTCAGCAAGCTATAGCAAGAGCAGGTCTTATGTTCAACCAACACTTGAATATATCTACAACAGGACATTTAGAATTCTGTGCTGGCGATTGCATTGAGATTAGGATTCCTAATCAGCAAGCAGAAGTGTTAAAAGAGGGCGGTGATACTTGGGATCCAGAACATAGTGGAACCTTTTTGGTTAAGAGAGTCACACATCAATTCCATGTTACAGGTGATTTAGTCTATAGTGTGCTAGAATTGATCAGAGATTCCTATGGAATCAAAAATAAAGAAACTAAGGTAAAATAAACATGAAATCAATAGAAGACCATATCAAGAAAGACAAAGAAATTCTTGATAATCCTAACACAAATCCACAGATGCGTAGGCATACTGAGGAAGAGTTGCACGACTTGGAAGAGTACGCAGAACATTACAAAAAGGAAATTGAAGCAGGAGATCATCACGATCCCACATATCTTGAACTCTACTGTGATCAGTTCCCTTCAGAACCAGAGTGTTTAGTATACGATGACTGATTCGGCATTAAGTAGTTTATATCCAACACATAATATTGGCACAGATGGATTCAATTGGTTTATAGGACAAATTGAATCTGATACTGGTGAGGATCTTAAAGGATCTGGCAGATATCGTGTACGTATTGTTGGACACCACCCACAGACATGCGAGATAGTATCGTCTGAAACTCTTGGGTGGGCTCAAACTATGATGCCTGTCACTAGTCCACATACACCTGGTGGTTCTACTTCTGTATCAGATCAACTTGAATCTGGCACGTGGGTGGTTGGGTTTTTCTTAGATACCAATAAACAACAACCAATGATTATTGGTAGTATTGGTAGAACTGCTAATTCATTTAAAGAAGGACAAACTGAGGATCAGGATCCTACGCCAGGTGAATCAGGTTGTAAATCATTTACAACATTTGTTAAAGCAGATAATAAAGTACAATTTGACCAATTTGAAAATAGTATTGAATTAGATACTGCTGCCAGTGGACATGCAGCAGATGGTAAGAAGAGAGAAACCGAAGACGGTGAGTTAATTAGTGATTCAGAAACACTGTTTATAAAATCAAAATATGCTGCAAACAGTGAGACTAATCCTGCTGGAATTAATTGGTGTGTAGAAGTTGCAGATAAGTGTGGTAAAGAAAAGGACTTGAATACAACTTTTAGTAGATTATTTCAAGAGATGCTTTATGAAACACAACGCAATGATGGTAAGTTAGGAACTTATCTGGTTAATGAAGTAACGGGTGAATTGACTGATTCTATTAATGTTGGTAGAAAATATGTTACTAAAGCAAAGCAACTTATAAGAACCTTTGTTGCTACTGTTAAAGGTCATGTAATTGAAAAAATAAGAGAAGCAGTCAAGGCATTGACTGATGCTTTGTTGTATCCAGAGGGTACTGGTAATTCACTATCAGGGGTAACCAAGTTCTTTAATGAAATGTTGGCGAAGATTGGTTGTGAGATGGCAGATCTTGGTGACAGATTAGCAAAATTTATTGAAGATATTATTTTTGGATTTTTGTTTAATATCTACAAGCAAACAGCATGTCAGGTTGATAAGTTTGTAAATGGTATTTTGAATAAGATCCAGTCATTAATGAATGATCTTCTGAGTAGTATTTTGGGACCATTACAAGATCTTCTTGGTGCAATTGCAAAACCATTTAATATTCTTGGTGATGCTATCAATTATGTTTTAAGTATTCTTGGTATTACATGTAGTGGACCTGACAAGAAATGTGCTAAAGTAACGAAAGTTTGTACCGATTGTGCTACAGATAAGAAGACTGATTTTTTAGATGATTTGATTGAAAGTTTGGACGATGAACCAAAGGATTGGAATCAATATGCATGTGATGATTCGTTTACAGGTAATATAATTCCAAGTACTGATGTTTCATTTGTTGGTGGTGTTCAATCTGTTCCAACAGGAGAATTTGTAGCATATAGTATTAATGACATTTATGTTAAGGAAGGGGAATTTGCTGAGTTTACTGTAAGAAGATCAGGTAAAACAGATATTATATCAAGTGTTGATTTCTTCACTAGAGACGGTACAGCACTGAAAGTAAGTGATTATGAAGAAACTAGTGGTGTTTTAGGTTTTCGTGCAGGTGAAGTAGAAAAAACTATCTCAGTAAGAACATTCCAAGATACAGAAATTGAAGAAAGAGAAGATTTCTTTGTTGTTATAAACAAAGGTACACCAGGTACTGTCTCAGCAGTTACAGATAAGAACGTGGGAAGATGTGTTATTAGAGCACAAAATACACCATCAGATCCTACTCAAGGAGAACCACCAACAACAGGAGTTGATAATCCTACTGGACCATCATCAAATCCAAATAATCCTAACCTATTCCCAGACTCACCTATACCTGATGCTGAAAATGGATCTGAAGGTGACACTGCAAATATCACCGATGAATTAGGAAGAAACTATAGTGTGGTAGCAGATAAAGAATCAGTCAAGGAAGGTGGATTTATCACCTATACCATAACTACTGAGAATGTTCCAAATGGAACTGTATTATCTTATAGATTATTTGGTACAAATATAACTCCATCTGATATTGTAAGTTTTACCTTGGGTGGAACATTTACAGTCAATCAAGATTCTGCAACAGTAGTTGTTGGAATTAATGAGGATGAAGATAATAAAGAATTTGATGAGACATTAATATTTGCTATTACTGGTACAGGTGCTAGAGCAAGTGTTCTTATATTGTCTGATACATCGTCACTTACTCAATTAGAGAAATTGAAAGCAGAAGATGGTTCAACAATTGTTCCCCCAGACAGACCAGCAAGATTACCAACGATAGGTGATATTATTACAGGACCAGGTGGTGAAATTATTGATGTACAAATTGAAGATCCTGGTGATCCATACACAGAAGCACCTGCTGTCTTTATTACTGGTGCTGGAATTGGTACAGCAGCAATTGGTTTACTAGATGATAGTGGATTGTTAAGTGAGATACGTATCACAGATCCAGGATTTGGTTATAAATTAAACTCACCTACTGTTGCAAATAAAGAATGTATTATAGATTCATTTACTATGATTAGACCAGGTAGAGAATATACATCTGCTCCAGTTGTTTATGTTAATGGTGACGATACTGTAGCAGAAGCAGTGGTTGAAAATGGTCAGGTTGTTAGTGTTAGAATTAAGAATAGAGAAATAACTTTTGGTACATATCCAACTGTTACCATCTTAGGTGGTGGTGGGTATGGTGCAACGTTCCTTCCATCATTCTCTTGTTTAGAACCACAGGCACGTGTTGCAATCGGTTCTGCTAAGATCGGAACAGGATCTTACATTGATTGTCCTTAAGAGGTTATTATGACAAATAGTTTTGATAGAAAAGTCGTTCAAAGTGTTGTTGGTAATACTCCAATGGCAAATATTGTACGTGAAAAAACACCTCTATTGCCACTTGATGAGAACGAAGACAAGGAGATATTCAGACAGATCAAAGTTCATGTGGCAAGTCAGAATTGGTCCATCATGGAAGATGGAAACCTCAAGAGTCCATATGGAAGTGATCTGAATATTGTTGGTAAGAAAAGTGGTGCTGAAGTTATCCTGAGAAGTAATGGTGACATCATGATTCAGGGAGGTTCTCAAGCTGGTGGTAAACTATGTGGTGGTAGGATTCTTATTAATGCTAGGGGTGGACAGTTAATTAAGAGTGGCCCTAGCATTCAAGAATATGTTTCAAATGGAAAGAGTAGTGTTGAGGGGGAAGGAGCAGAGGATGATAAAGAGCAGATAGCACAATCAGTCATTGCTTATGGTGATGTTGTTGAGGAAGTTCATGGTAATAAGCATGTAAGAGGAAGACAGATCACAATAGATGCTGGAGATGTTCTAACCCTTATGGCAAAGGAGAAGATTGTCTTACAGGCAGGACCATCTGGTGGTGGTGAGATAGTAATGAATGCTGGTAAGATAACACAAGTAACAGATATTAGTGATAGATTAATTAGGTCTCAAGATATGACAGTTGCTAGTGAGAAAACCACTATGCAATTTGATCCAAGAGCAACTGATAATTTAATAACACCAGGACATCTTAATATTAAAACGTTGGGTGATCTTAGTGTTCAAGCAGGTGGTGTTGCAAGAGTAAAAGTTCTTGGACTCGCCAATGGTTTAATGTTGGTTAAGGATTCAAGACTTAGTGCTTTGAATATACATTGTGTTAGAGGAAACCTTAGCATGTTAACTAACATAGGCAGTGTAATGGTTTCTGCTGGTAATGGTCCTTCATGGCCAACTATTGATGGAGTGGGATCATTTACTGTTAAAGCAAAGACTAACATTAAACAGGAAGCATTGCTTAACTATGAAGCAAAGGCAACAGCAGGTAAGATGGACTTAGAAGCACTTGGTGCTGCTACTTTGAAAGCAACTGGTGCTCTTATGCTTGAGGGTACTGCTAGTGCTACAGTCACATCTGGTGGAATCGTTACTGTTGTGGGTACATTTATTAAGTTGAACTAGTGTGCCAGTTATATAACTGTCACAAGGGGGGTTGACCGCACATCTATTAGGTGAGATAATGTATAAATAGATTTACAAAAGACAGGCCCGAAACTATCGTACCCTGTGCTGATGTAATAAAGTACCCCATGTCGGGGGTGCTATCATCCGCAGGGTTATTTTTATGCCCATGCGAGACACTTTAAATACAAACATGTCTATTAAATCAACAATCGCTGCTGTTGCAGCATCTCCTTTCATCTTCGCTGGTGCAGCTTTTGCTGGTCCTTATGTGAACGTTGAAAGCAACCTCGCTTATCCTGATGGTTCCTATTCCTCTGCAGCCACAGATCTTCATATTGGCTACGAAGGTTCTACAGAAGACGGTAAGGTTGCATACTATGTGCAAGGTGGTCCATCTTTGAATCATTCTGACGCTACTGACGATACTGAGACTGAACTCTCTGGTAAGGTCGGTGCTTCTGTTGGAGTCAACGAAGATCTTTCTGTTTACGGTGAGCTTTCTGCTGCTGGAAATGGTGAAGACGCTGATGGCGATACCATCGTTGACTGGGGTGCTAAAGTAGGTGCTAAATTCGCATTCTGATATAAATAGAGACGAGACACATTTCGTGCGGTCTCTACAATCGGAACTTACGGGAGGGTGCTTGACACCCTCCTTTTTTATGCTATAATTTTACTTTAAAAGGTTTGGTATGAAAAAGTTTATTGCTCTTGCTGCAGGACTCATGATGATGGGCAATCCTGCAGTAGCAGATCCTATTGGTGAGGATGATTATTTTACCAATCATTCTATGGGATGTATGCTACTGCGAGAATG
>CEOP01040357.1_pt1 | contig 13634 bp, 14 predicted proteins | sample 361301 | NCBI WGS metagenome assembly CEOP01 (sample SAMEA2619548, study PRJEB7988) | marine metagenome | biome: marine biome (ENVO:00000447); feature: deep chlorophyll maximum layer (ENVO:xxxxxxxx); material: "saline water (ENVO:00002010), including plankton (ENVO:xxxxxxxx)" | depth 55 m
TACACGACCGAAAAATGCACCATTCCTGCTCTTAGGATTGGTCATGGTTTGTGCATTTTCGTTCTCGATTGGAGTATTCGCTCTTTACCTTCGTACTGTCAACGTTTTCTTGGGCAGTTCTCTGCTCATCTTATTCCTTGTATTCTCGACCAAATTTACCAATGACCAACCCGCTACTGGTGTCGTTGCGAATGAATAATTGAAGCACCTTTAACCCCACTTCAAACAAATTTTGCTGTCATTCACTGCGAGTCACTTAAGAACCCCTTTTCAGTGGGGCGAAGCAACGAGAACACGGTGGTAACCATGGGACGCAAAGAAGACAACATCAAGAAAGCAACAGAGGTCATGCACATACTTCCTCAAATTCGAAATCTGTGCATTGCTGCACACATTGACCACGGAAAGACAACGCTTTCTGACAACCTCATCGCAGGTGCAGGTATGATGTCCAACGAACTGGCTGGTGCAGCCCGTGTTTTGGATTTTGATGAACAAGAGTCGGCGCGTGGAATTACCATTAACGCAGCTTCTGCTTCAATGGTTCACAACGTTGAGGGAACAGATTATCTCATCAACCTCATCGATACACCCGGACACGTTGACTTCGGTGGCGACGTTACCCGTGCTATGCGTGCAGTTGACGGATGTTTCATCCTTGCTTGTGCTGTAGAAGGTCCAATGCCTCAAACCGAAACGGTTGTTCGCCAAGCACTCAAAGAGAAGGTCAAGCCGGTTTTGTTTATCAACAAGGTTGACCGCCTCATCAATGAGTTGCAAGTTACTCCTGAAGACATGATGGAGCGATTCCAAGCAACAATCCTCAAGGTCAACAAACTCATTAAGCAGTTTGCCCCAGAAGAATTCAAGAAATCCTGGCAAGTATCTGTAGCAGACGGTACAGTGGCTTTTGGTTCCGCTTACCACAACTGGGGAATTACCGTCCCTTATATGGCCAAGTCCAAGATTTCCTTCAAGGAGATTTTCGCATACTGCAACGACGAGAACCAAAAAGAACTCGCTCAAAAAGCCCCAGTTCACGAAGTTCTTCTCGACATGGCAGTTGGCAAACTTCCAGGTCCGGTTGAAGCCCAACCTTACCGTATCCCTAACATTTGGCAAGGCGATATTGAATCGGAAATGGGACAAGCCATGGTCGGATGCGACCCAGACGCTGAGCTTGCCATGATGATCACAAAGATTTGGATGGACCCTCACGCAGGAGAAGTTGCTGTAGGTCGAATTTACGCTGGCTCCATCAATCAAGGTGAATCTGTGTACGCAATTGGTGCTGCAAAACCTGAACGTGTTCAACAAGTTTCAATGATGGTCGGTGGAGACCGAATTACTGTGCCTAAGGTTGTTGCAGGAAACATTGCAGCAATTACAGGTATTCGCACCGCAGCCGCTGGTGTGACACTTTCTCGTGACAAGGATTTCGTTCCTTTTGAAGCAATCCGTCACTACTCAGACCCTGTTGTTACCGTTGCTGTTGAGCCTAAGAGCATGAAAGATTTGCCCAAGTTTATTGATGCTTTGCGCTCGCTTGCAAAAGCCGACGCTTCGTTGCAAGTAACAACTAACCAAGAAACTGGTGAGGCTCTCCTCGCAGGTATGGGTGAGTTGCATTTGGAAATCACCGTCTACCGAATCGAAGAGGAGCAAAATATCAAGGTCAAGGTTAGCCCACCTATCGTTGTTTACCGTGAGGGTATCCAAGGAACTAACCGAGGGAACTCATTTGAAGGCAAATCTCCAAACCGACACAACAGATTTTTCTTTGAAATTGAAGCACTCCCTGAAGAAGTCGTCGCTGCTCTTCGTTCTGGTGAACTTGGAGACGGACCTGTTCGCTCCAAAGACGCAAAAGAAACTGGAAACAAGTTCGGGGAACTTGGCATGGACAGAGACACCATGCGTAAAATCTACGCCATCAAAGGAACCAATGTCCTGGTCAATGATACAAAAGGTATTCAAAACCTCCACGAAACCCGTGAGCTCATTATTGAAGCGTTTAACGAGGTTTGTGTTAAGGGACCTGTTGCAGATGAACCTGTCCAAGGAATGTACGTTCGTCTGGTTGATGCAAAACTCCACGAGGATGCAATTCACCGTGGACCTGCCCAAACCATCCCTGCGGTCCGAAATGGAATCAAGGGCGCTATGATACGTGCCAGAACAGTTATTCTTGAACCAATGCAAAAAGCATTCATCTCTGTTCCAAACGATTGGTTGGGCCAAGTTACTCGTGAAGTTACCACACGCCGTGGAATTATCGAAGACATGCCCTCCGAAGCCAATGTTACCACAGTTGTAGGCATTATTCCTATCGCAGAAACCTTTGGCTTCTCCAACGATATTCGTGCAGCATCTCAAGGAAGGGCTGTTTGGAACACTGAGAACCTTGGATTTGAAATCCTACCTCCTCAATTGTTTGACAAGGTCGTTGGCGAGATCCGTCAAAGAAAGGGTCTCAAGCCCGAACCTAATCCAGAATCCTACTACTCGGATTGAGGTTTGAGCGATGTCCGCCCATGTCCTTGGGTTGCATGTCAATCCGGATGGAGGAGTCCCGAAGCATCCAGTATCAACTCTAGGTGTCACAAAAGTTGGTTGTTTGGGTGACAAACAAAATGACCTCAAGCATCATGGTGGCCCCCAAAAAGCAGTTTGTTTGATGTTGGAATCTGTCATGGAAACACTTCAACAATCTGGTCACCCTATCGGTCCGGGTACAACCGGTGAAAATGTATTGATTGGTGGCCTCCAGCCCGACGATATTGAAATCGGTTCGTCGTTGATTTTTTCCAGTGGAGTAAAATTACAAATTACTGGCCCCGCCCCTCCATGCAAAACGATACAAGCTTCGTTTTTAGATGGACAATTCACTGCTCTAAGCCACAAGTTGGATTCACATCAAACAAGGTGGTATGCCTTGGTCATTGATGAAGGAACATTAGCAATAGGTGAGGATGTTCGTGTGGTCAATGAATTCTAGCGAGTTGGAAGTCGGTAAGTTCCCGAAGTGCAACCATGGCTGGACCATCTTCAAGACGGTCCAGACACTCGTGTGCCTCAGCGTGGTAAGCCTCTGCCTTTGCTCTAGCATAGGCAATTGAACCTAAATCCTCCAATGCTTCAAGTCCGGCTTTCAAATCATCTGGATGGACATCTTCACCTTTGCCGAGGACATTCAATAGAGTGGTTTTGGTTTCACTGTCTGGTTGCTGGAGTGCATGTATGACCATCAAGGTCCTTTTGCCTTGAGCGATATCAGAACCTGCGGGCTTACCGAGTGTTTCCGAATCGGAGAGAACATCGATCAAGTCGTCCATCAATTGGAAACAAAGGCCAAGCGCTAGACCCCACTGTGCCATGAGTTCAATCACCTCGGAATCAGCACCCGATACTCTCGCTCCAATTTCAGCACACGTGAGGAACATAACTGCAGTTTTTCCTTCAATCATTTCCAAGTAATCCTCTTCAGATACATTGAGCCGTTCTTCAAATTCAATGTCAAGTTGCTGCCCCTCGCTCACTCTACGAACCATCCATGCGATTCGGTTAACAAGAGGTGCGACATCGTGTGGGTCAAGATTTTCAGCTTGGACAAGACGCTCAAATGCAATGGCCAGCATGGCATCACCAGCGTTAATTGCCGTTGGCATATCATACTCGATGTGGACGGCATTCCTTCCACGGCGAATCTCATCGTCATCCATGATGTCATCATGAACCAATGTAAAATTGTGCACGGTTTCGATGGCGGCTCCTATGTCCAAAAGTCCGGAATGTGTGTCTCCAACAGCCTTGGCGACAAGCCAGGGCAATGTTGCACGCATTCGCTTCCCTCCTCCTTCAATAAGATGCATCATTGCATCAGCCAGTCGTGGATGTCTTGATGCTCGAAGGCTTGCTTCTATGCGTTGCTCAACAAATGGTTTTACTTCTTTTATTGAGGTTATCAAGTCGGCTCCGGTTACGCCAGGTAGCATGTGCGTGACATCACCCATGTCATGGATGACTTCATCGCTAAGGTCATGCAATTGTTCCTTGTTGCCAATAGCAGCCCACCAGTCTTCAGTCATGACCCGTGTAGCAATACATCGGAACCATGGGGCAATGGCTTCATCACCGTCTCTTTCTTCAAGCAACATCATCTCAAGTTGTTCTTGATTGACCCACATGACCTCGGATACTTCATTTGAATTAGGATTGACCTCAACATCAGCTTGAATTACCAAGATGTGGTCGATTTCACGCTCAATCCATTCATGATTCATACGTGCGGAGTAGCGCATTTTTGTCATAAATACGAATTCATCCATTGAAATTGATGCTGGGTCAATTCCCAGTTCCTGCTCCAATTTTCTTACGGCTGCATGTTTAACGCCTATCGCTTGTTCTTCGTTGAGTTCTTCAGCGCTGTGCAACGGATGTGAGCAGCATGAGTTGGCCCAGACTCCAGGGAACGTAACTTTGTCCATTGACCTGCGCTGTAGAAGCAATTCATTGTTTGAATTAAAGAGCAGGACACTGAATGCACGATGCAATGAACCTGCTCCATAATGAGCATCAAGTTTTGACACGGGACCTACTACTTGGTCCGTTTCAGATACTTGAATCACGGCTTCAGCCATCAAAATAGATTGATTCTCCTCTTGACTGGCCAAATTTTGAATTTGGTTTTGATCCAGTGTGACCGTGGGGACATCCTCAATACCGTAGCCTGACATGGTGTCTCCTCAAACATGGTGAGCGCGGTCGCTACATGAACAGTTCTCTGTATTCTCTTGGTGTTCATTGGTTGTGAATGAGAGTGGTGCCACGAACAGGTTCACCTTTACATGCAGCAAGCACTCTTTCGGGTACTCCTCCGTTCACCATGATGACATCAATTCCATGGGATGCAACATGGAATCCTCTCGTAACTTTCAACCCGATTCCACCGGTCACATCGATGGCCGATTCATGTTTACCTTCGAACACATCACCTGGAGAAAGTATCTCAATGAGGTCATCCGGCCCTGCCTTTGATGGTGGTGCTGAAAGAACACCGTCTACTCCTCCAATAGCGAAAACCAAACGTGAAATATCGGGTACTTCTGTTGCAAGACGCGCTACAAGATCATCTCCAGAAAGGATTCCGAATTCCTTTGATCCATCGCAGGGAACAACATCCCCAAAGGTGACGATTGTGATTCCTTTTGGAGCACTCGTGAAATATTCTAACGAACCTTCAAAATTCGCTCCAGTTTCTCTAGCCCATTGATGGGGTGGCAGAGAAACTGCAGAAATATCACGTTTCGTTAGGGCGTTCATGATGTGTTGATTCAACTCCATCATATCGTCTCGGACTTCTTGTATTGCTTGATCTTGAGTTAGCGGCCCCAATCGATTGGATTCTTGACCCCTTAGTCGTCCATCTGCAAGTTGGTACATCTTTGCTTTCAAATGACCGAAAGAACCGGCTCCATGAACCAATATGATGTCAATTCCAACATGGTTGCAGGCAAGAATTTGATCGGCCAAGGATTCAATAACATCAAATTTAGGTTGCTTGAGTTCATCTTTTTGAGTGATGAGGCCGCCTCCCCATTTGATGACGACACGCTCTCGCATGAACGGGCTAGGGTTCTTTCCTCCATGAGCGTACCGCAAGTAATCAAGACATTCCAAGCATTCATGAGGCAAGGCAGATGAGCGGATAGTATGGCGGACGAACCACATGTGGATGAATTCATGCGACACCTCCAAGTCTGTATCGACGAAGCAAGATCAATTGCTGATGGTCGGGAGCGAGAAAATCGTTTGTGGCAATTGGAAGCAGCTTTGCAGGAAGCCATAATTTACAAAAATAGAGTTGCAGAACTCCAACGGCATGGCATTGACCCAAAAGTTTTGGTTGAAAATGAAGCCACCGAGCAAAAGTCACCTGCGCCTTACAAAGTAGAAGCACTCATGACCGGACAATCGCATTGCACTGCATGCAACACATTGTTGGAGAATGATTTGGATTTCTGTCCTGCTTGTGGACAAGAAAAAGCATGAATCACTCTTCTTCTTCCTCTTGTTCCCATTGGGAAATAATTTCCAGGACCAAGGGGTCATCATCTTCCACTTGATACAGATATTCCCCTGGAACTTCATCGGTTAGGAAGACCGTTTTACCGGCTCTGTAGATGGTGTGTCCATCTGCGATTGCACGCGCTGTGTCCACTTCCAAGATGGCTGGGCGATGAATGTGAACATGCCCTGCTTCCATGGCGTTAGGGATGGTTCGGGACAAATGCACGTTCTTTCGGTCTCCAGCTGTTAATCCAAATTCAAGCAATGTTTCAACATCATCGGGTGAACATGGGAAGTACAATCCTTCAGGAATGTCATCAGTAGGTAGGTCAAGATCAATTTCAATTGAATGGGCATAGGTTGCACGAATCATACCATTCTCAACTTGGTAACGACCTTTGTCGTCTGAGTCGGAGATGGCTTGAAAATGCCATGCTCGCACCCAATGGTAATGGCGTCGTTGAGTAGCAATAGCTTCGGAAAGTTCTCGGGCATTGACCCATCCATTGATGTCCATTTCAACATTAAATTTCTCTGGAGCATGTCGGAGAACGAGTGCTAGAATACGGCCAATAGAATTGGCCTCTTTGTCACTCATGATGAATTTCCCTTCATGATTGCAAATATGGCAGTTCGGACCATTAAAAAATCCGTTGTTTATTTTACAGCCCCTTTCACGGCATTGGCGTAGCATAGTGTATATGCGGGAGAGACCCATTCAAGAACCCTGCGGGCAAAGAAACCTGTGATTCTTCGGAAATCCCATTTTTCGTCATCTATCAGCGAGTGTATGAAATGCCGTCACTGTTTCCCCTTGTTTATGGTTGATGTGGCGGTGGTCGGTGCTGGCCAAACAAAATATGGAAATCATCCACTTGGTCTAAAGGGAATGTGGGCAGAAGCAGCATTGGCAGCCTTTGATAGCGTTGATGGAGATTTCTCCCCCACTCAGATTGACGAGGCCTTCATCGGAAGCATTGCATTTGGCGGCTCACAACTCGGCAACACAGCGGCTCTTCTCACAGAACACTCGGCAATGGATGGCGTACCAGTTCGGCGTGTTGAAAATGCTTGTGCATCATCTGGATTTGCCTTCCGAGATGCTTGGATGGCAATCAAGAGTGGGCAAGCTGATGTTGTCGTTGCTGGAGGTATCGAGAAAATGAATGACCTCACTCCTGAACGTAAGCGCTTTTGGCTTGGAGTTTCAGGTGATACTGAGTGGGAGCGCCTTGCAGGTTTGACCTTCCCAGGCACCTATGCTTTGATGGCTCGCCGACATTTCCATGAATACGGATCAACTCACGATGACCTTGTCAATATCAGCGTTAAGAATCATGCGCATGGCGCACTTAACCCGCTTGCTCACATTCAGAAAGAAGTTTCATTTGAGAAAGCAGCGGGTGGGTTCATGGTTGCAGACCCACTGACGCTTTACGATTGTTGTCCAACATCAGACGGTGCATCATGCGTTATACTTGCTGCAGACCATGTGGTCAAGCAATTCACGGACACACCTGTTTGGGTTCGTGGTTCTGGTGCTGCCTCGGACAGACTCGCTCTCCATGACCGCCCCTCAATCACACGATTAAAGGCAACAGCTGAGGCTTCAAAGCGTGCCTACCAACAAAGTGGTTTGACTCAAAACAATATTGACCTTGCAGAGGTTCATGATTGCTTTACGATTGCAGAATTAATCGCTACGGAGGATCTCGGCTTCGCGCAAAGAGGTGAAGGGGGCTTGTTTGCTCGGGACGGAAGAGGGAGACTCAACCAAGGAGATGTTACCATCAATTCAAGCGGCGGGCTCAAATCTAAAGGTCATCCACTTGGTGCAACTGGGACTGGGCAAGTGGTTGAAGTCTTCAAACAACTTCGTAATCAAGTTTCAAATGGACGGCAAGTTCGAGATGCTGAAACGGCTCTAACGCATAACGTCGGCGGTTCAGGAGCAACATGTGCCGTGCATGTATTTGGGAGGGAGAGAGAATGACGGGTGGCGCTGATGTATGGAAGGGCTACCTTCTTGCATGGGAAGACAATTTTACACTGGTTCAATCTCCATTTACATGCGAAGGTATCCGTGTATTTGGGGCCGATAGCGACCATACTACTCTTGCAATTGCGGCCATGCAGCACCGACTTAGCATTGGTCCCGCAATTGATTTGATCTCGTTGCCCGACGGAGTTAACGAACAAATTTTCAATATGGCGACCGGTGTATTGGTTGCAAACGATGAATCCTATGATGGCTGTGGGTGGGACTTGATGGTCGGTGATGATGCAACGGTTGCTATGTTAAAGCGAAATACGGATATTGAACTCCCTCTCATCGATACTCATGTTGAAGTTGATGCAGAATTTCATAGCGCTCTTTCCAATGCCTGGGAAAAAGAGATGAAAGAAATTCATGTCAGCCAAGGTGCCTATGTTTCATCGGCCCAATACACAGAAGGTGCTGTTGCTCGGATGACGCTTTCGGGTCAACAATTTGGCGACCTCGTTGTTTGGCCTCCCCGACAACTGAACGATGAAGGTCAGCGAGAGGACGGTCGAATATCTCTTGCATTAAGGGGCGAAGTATCCAGTTGGACCAAGTTATCTGCGGCTGGTGCGCCGTCTGAGTTTTCTCTTCGGGCACCACTTCTTGGTGGAATTACAACGGTATTGTTGGACCTGGATGATGGCCCCAAAGGTGTATTTTTGATGGTTGATGATGAAGAAAACGACGTGAGTATTGGAGATTCTATCGATTTGGTTGTTCGGCGAATCTATGCACAAGAAGGCATGATTCGTTATGGGCTGCGTGGAAGAATCGTTTGATTCAAGCAAAGGCTTCATAGAAAGGCAGTATTACCACACCGCATGGCGGGTTTCGGCGGAATGCGCAAAGGAAGAAAAGAAGCAATTGAAAACCTTGGTTATAACGAGGATGGTGATTGCCCCCGTTGCGGTGGTAAATCACAAGAGTCAACCATGAAAGGTTACTTGCTTTGCGGTTCATGTGGTCACGAATGGGCTGATCCCGATTATGTAGACGAGAAAAAATCGATAGAACCTCCCTCGTACAAACGCGACGAGGAATTGATTCGCCAGTTTAGAGAGGACATGGAATCGGGAGAACTCGCCAGTGTATTGGGTGTTAAGAGCCAACTATCAGGTGAGCAAGAACAGTCTTTGAAGCGCCTTGAGGATAAGTGGATGACCGGTATGCAGGGACATTACAATGCTGCGGCAGAAGAACGAAAACCATTGATGATCAGTTTTGATGATGAAGACAACATCGTATCAACAGAAGTAGCGTCCATTACCATTGTTGACAATGGATTTGACGGTGGGGAAGAAATCCGATTGGAGTATCCGGGAATTGGAACTGAATTCTATTCGTACAATGAGCGAAGCCCAACCGGTTGGAAGCGTGGACCAACAGCTGAAGCTACAGCACGTTCAATCGCCAATGTCATTAACCGGTCTTCAAAACTCGTGTATGCTAGTATTGATGGCAACCGTGTTGGTTTTGAACTTAGAGATGATAAACTCAAAAGGGCATCATTTGTGCTGTTTGTTGATGATCCTGGCGGCACCGATATTATTGCTGAAAAAGGAGGAGTCGTATTGGATTCGAGAGATCCAGTAACTCTCCAAGATTATCGAACCGTGGTTGAACTTGTTCTTGAAGATGGAATCATTTCCCCCAGTGAAGACCAATTGCTTTGGGCCATGCGTGAACAGTTGAACATCGATGACATGTATCACGTCCAAATGGTCATGGAAATTTGTGGCCAGAATGCTGTAAAAGAATGTACGACCTGCGGCAATATGGCAGAATTGTATGAAGAATACGCTGCATGGTATTGCAGTGCTTGCGAAGCATGGTGTTAAAGATAAATACTCTATAGCAATTTGTTCTATAGATGTAATTGTGCTGGAAATAACAACCTTATTCGTTAGATGACGCTTATCATACCGGAGGGATTCTTCATAAACTCCACCGTTGTGGAGAAGTCAGTGAGCCCATGGCGAAAGATGTATTGTATATTGGAATTGATTTAGGAACCTTCCGCTCCGTGATGGTTTCTTCAGACAGTCACGAAGTAGAAGAATTGACTGTAATTGGGACTCCAAAAGACCCTATTGCACGAAATTTCCTCAAGCGAGATGTCTTGTTTGGCGAAGAAGCTCTCAAGAATCGCCTTGCTCTCAACCTTTACCGACCTCTGGAATTGGGTGTTATCAAGGATACTCCTGAGGACCGAGAGTTCATCGCACATTTCATCACTCACTTGATCGGCTTATCCGACCCAGAGGAATACGACAGAGTCGTAGCGGTCATTGGAGCACCGGCGGAAGCAAGTCACGTAGACAAAACCGCAATTTTTGATGCTGCAGCAGGTTCCGTCAACTCAGCAATGATTATTTCAGAACCCTTCGCAGTTGCTTATGCTCTTGACATGATCACTCACACCTTGGTTATCGACATTGGTGCCGGAACAACTGACTTGTGCCGTGTTTACGGTACGATTCCTGGACCTGGTGACCAAATGCACACTGGATATGCAGGTGACTATGTTGACAATCAAATCATCAAAGAAGTACAGTCCAAGTACAACGGTGCACAAGTCACCAAAGACATGGCACGTCGCTGGAAGGAACAGCACTCGTTCGTTTCAACATCATCTCCGGATGACCCAGTTTTGGTTGATTTCTCCATTGAAGGTAAGGCCATGACGCTGGACATTACAGACTGTATCCAGCGTGCTTGTGAATCGATTGTTGACCCGATTGTTGAGAACGTAAAGACACTCATCGCAGAATCCAATCCTGAGTACCATGATGAATTCCGTAAGAACATGGTCCTCGCTGGTGGAGGCTCCTCAATTCGTGGACTTGGTGCCTTGATTGAGCGTCGTCTTTCAGACATGGGTGATGTAAACGTCCATGTTGTTGATGACCCTGTCCGTCTCGGAGCAATGGGAGGCCTACGGCTTGCTATGGAAGTTCCAGAAGAAATGTGGAAAAATCTCACATTAGCAAGTCGCTGAAGCATTTCACACAGTGAGTTGCATCTGGAACCTTTCCTGCGAAATGCTGGATATTCCATACATGGGATGGGTAAGTTCAAGCAGATTGACCGATAACTTGTATCATGGGCCGAACATTTAGGGTTGACCATCTTCCCTTTCCGATGCCCAATAGAAAGCATACGCTAATGCAATCATGGAAACATCTTTCTTTTCTTCATTGGGAAGTTGACCCAGAAAAATTGTCTTTGCATTTGCCCGAAGGGTTGGAATTGGATTTATTTGATGGTAAAGCATATGTTGGCACGATTCCCTTTGAAATGAAAAATGTTCGACCTCGGTGGTTTTTTTCAGTACCTGGGATTTCCAATTTCCCTGAATTCAATGTAAGGACGTATGTTACCATGGATGGAAAACCAGGTGTGTTCTTCCTTACATTGGATGCACAGAGCCGTATTACCTGTTTTCATGCACCTCGATCATACGGATTACCGTATCGTTATGCAAAGTGTAAGTTAACTGCCAACAGTGAACAATACAAATGGTCATCTCGTCGTTCTTCTGACGGAGCAGAATTGAAAGGTGAATGTAAGCCGACCGGTATTGCAAGATCTGCAAAACAGGGAAGTCTTGAGTATTTTCTCTTTGAGCGTTATTGCTTGTACACTTTCCATAAAGGCCTGCTTCATCGCGCATATACCCAACATGACCCCTGGGTATACAAGACAGCCGAGGCAATCATTGAGTCGAACTCCCTTACTGAATCTTATGATTTGGGAATTGAGAACCTTACCCAACCCGATTGTGTCCACATTTCCAGTGGAGTCAATGTACGAACATGGTCAATTAAACCACTTTGAAATCAAGCGTTGCCTGCAGCTTCAACCTCAGCCCAATCACGCATGAAACCCTCGAGCCCTTTATCGGTCAATGGATGGCTCATTAATTGCCTAAAGGTCTTTGCAGGCATGGTGGCAGTATGTGCGCCAAGTTGAATGCATTGAAGCACATGTGTCGGGTGGCGAATGGAGGCTGCGAGGACTTTAGTATCCAGATTGTAATTTGCCCAGGTGTTCATAATTTCGGCAATCAATTCCATGCCATCATGGCCTGTATCGTCGATTCTTCCGATAAAAGGAGAAACATAAGTCGCACCTGCTTTTGCTGCCATCAAAGCCTGAGAGGCAGAAAATATGAGAGTTACATTCGTTTTAATGCCTTCCTCTGTTAGGATTTTTGTCGCAGCAAGGCCTTCAGGAGTACATGGAATCTTGATGATGACATTGGGTGGAAGTTCTTGCTTTAATGCGCGTCCTTGTTGCACCATTCCCTCTGTATCCATTGCTGTTACTTCCGCTGAAATTGGACCGGAGCAGATAGATGCTATTTCTCTAACCACTTCTTTGAAATCACGGCCGGATTTTTTGATGAGCGATGGATTGGTAGTTACACCGTCCAGAATACCCCATGAGGCGATTTCCCTGATTTCATCAACATCTGCAGTGTCTAAGAAGAACTCCATGAGGTAAAGACATTGGAGGCACTCTTTCAACTATTGGTTGGAAAATCATGCTTGTTGGTTGAAGGATGTGTATTTTTCAGAATTACCTTTTGATTTATCAACAGGATATTTTGTGCGATTTTTTACAATTTTACGCTCCATGGCATCTACTGGATCTATGTTGAGAACAGAACATATTCTTAGACAATAGATGAGTACATCGGCGACTTCATCAGAAATACCTCCCAAGATAACGGGGCTGTCAAGCAATTCTTCAACCGATGGATTTGACCACTGTATTGTTTCATTCAATTCGCTGGCCTCAATCGACACCGAAGCCATCAAATTTTTAACACTATGAAATTGCTCCCAATCCCTTTCGTGTGTGAATGCATCAATGGTTTGCATGATGCGCTGTAGGGAATCTTGTTCGTCCATGGATGCGGGTGTGCGAACCCGTTAATGGTTGTTAATACCGTTCACTTTCGTGACATTACTTTCCTAGCTGCCTGTTCAATGTGCTTGGCATTTAGGCCCATAAGTTCCAACATTTCGTCAGCCTGGCCGGATTCACCAAAACGATCTGCGACTCCAATTCGTTCAAGCGGCGTACCGTTTGATGTTGAGAGATGCTCTGCTACAGCTCCACCCAGACCACCGATAATGGAGTGGTCTTCTGCAGTGACAATAGCACCACATCGATTGGCGACCTTGTCAATGAGGTCCCCATCGATTGGTTTGATGGTATGCATATCAACAACAGTTGCGCTGATACCGGCTGCTTCCAAATCATCCGCTGCTTTCAGTGCTTCAGAAACAAGGACCCCACAAGCGATAATTGCTACATCACTTCCATCTCTCAATTGAATTCCTTTTCCAATTTGAATTGAATCGTCACCATCGTCATACAAAACAGGAGTCTTGTTACGTGCCGTTCGCATGTAGGAAGGTGATGTTGATTGAGCCAGTTCTTTTGTTAAGATTCGTGTACTGACGCTATCGCTTGGATGAATAACAGTGACGTTTGGAAGGGTTCTGTAGAT
>CEOP01079614.1_pt1 | contig 13633 bp, 12 predicted proteins | sample 361301 | NCBI WGS metagenome assembly CEOP01 (sample SAMEA2619548, study PRJEB7988) | marine metagenome | biome: marine biome (ENVO:00000447); feature: deep chlorophyll maximum layer (ENVO:xxxxxxxx); material: "saline water (ENVO:00002010), including plankton (ENVO:xxxxxxxx)" | depth 55 m
TTTTAATTTCTTTCCTTTGCTCGATAGTAAATCCTCTACGCTTTAAGCCAACACTATTAACACCATTATATTCCAATGGCGTACCTGCGGCAAGGATAAATGGAGGGACATCTTGAGACACAAATCCTCCAGCGCCTACAAATGCATGTTGTCCTATTTTACAAAATTGATGCACCAAAACACCCCCGCTTAAAATTGCCCAATTACCTATGGTCACATGACCACCTAAAGTAGCCAAATTTGACATTATTACATGATCTCCGATAACACAATCATGTGCAATATGAGCAGAAGTCATGATTAAGCAATCAGATCCAATGACCGTTTTACCAGATGCATTTGTACCTTTATTTATCGTAACAAATTCTCTAATGATAGACCTATCTCCAATTAAAACGACTGTATCTTCGTTATTATATTTTAAATCTTGCGGAATTTCTCCAATAGATGCTGAATGAAATATTTTACAATCTGATCCTATCTTTGTGCCAGAAGAAAGAGTAACATTATTACCAATTTCTGTTCGTTTACCAATCAAAACATCAGATTCAATAATAGTATATGCACCAATAATAACATCTTGGCCTAAATCAGCATTAGAATCCACAATTGCTGTAGGATGAATATTATTTAAAATATTAAACCTCTACGCGGTCAACTAAATTTGAAGTTATGATTGCCTTAACAGCTAGCTGATTATCAATTTTAATAGTTCCTTCAAATTTATATAATGTTAATTTTTTTAATTTCAAACGAATATTAATATTTAATGTATCCCCTGGCGTAATTAAACGGCGAAAACGAACATCATCAACTCCTGAAATAAACATATTTTTCCTTAAAGGATCATCAAGTTCATGCAACATTAAAAATGCCGTTGTTTGTGCTATTGATTCTAATGATAGAACCCCAGGCATAACTGGTTGCCCTGGGAAATGGCCTTGAAAATAAGGTTCATTAATTGTGACATTTTTAATAGCGTTGACATATTCTCCAGGCTTGACTTCATCAATCCGGTCAATCAATATAAAAGGATACCTGTGAGGGAGTATTTTTATTATATCTTGAATATTATATTTATTTTTTTTCAGTTCTTCACTCATTATCTACACCTTCCCATAATTCTTCTAATTCAGTAGCATAAACCCTTTTTAATTTTTTCACAAATTCTACATTACTAGCATGTCCAGCTCGAGCAGCCGTCACATGTCCTTTGATTGGCGTTCCAAGCAATGCCAGGTCACCAATCAGGTCTAACGTTTTATGTCGAACTGGCTCATTTTTAAATCTAAGAAGTTTGCCATTTAATATCCCGTTCGCTCCTTGAATTATTGTTTCTTCAATACCAAATAGATTTCGCAAACGATTAATTTCTATTTGATCTATTTTTTTATCTACAATTACTAAAGCATTATCTAGACCGCCACCTTTAATTAAACCCTGTTCTTTTAACATTTCTATTTCACTTAAAAAACAAAAAGTCCTAGCCGGAGCTACCTCTACTGCAAAATCCTCTTCCATATTATAAATGGCTTCATATTGTGTTCCTAAAGCTGGTAAAGGATATTCTACTAAAAAAGTAACTCTGAAACGATCGCTAGGAATTACATGAATATCAATATCTCGATAATAATCTGTGTAATTAACTGCTCGTGTTATTTCTAAAACTTTTCTTTCTGATTCTTGCAAAACGATATTTGCATCTAATAAAGCATCAACAAAATCTTTAGCACTGCCATCCATCACAGGAGTTTCTTTACTATTAAGTTCTATCATTACATTGTCAATTCTAAGCCCTGTAACTGCAGCTAAAGCATGTTCTACTGTATGAATCCGAACATCATTTTGTTCAATAGTAGTTCCTCGCGAGATATCAACGACATGATCAATATCTGCTTTTATTTCTGGTGAATCTTTTATATCAGAACGCACAAATCTAATCCCATAATTTTCTGGTGCAGGATGGAAAGTAATTACACTATCAACACCTGTATGAAGACCAACTCCTTTACATGATTTAGAATGACGAATAGTCCTTTGTTTCCTATGCATTATCTAACCAAATCTTTTATGAACCTTGAATTAATTGATTTAACTTTTTTTTCAATATTAAAACTTCACTATGTATAGCATCTCGTTTATGCTGTTCTTTTATAGGTCTCGCAGGATAGCCACCATAAATTTGACCTCCCGATAGCGATTTTGTCACCCCAGACTTTGCTGCAATAATTGAATCTGACCCTATATCTACATGAGGGACTACACCAGATTGTCCGCCCATTTGACAATTATCACCAATTTTAGCGCTTCCAGCAATACCTACCTGAGCTGTAATCAAACAGCCACTACCAATATGAACATTGTGACCAATATGGACTAAGTTATCTAACTTAGACATATCCCCTATAATTGTTTTTCCAATTGTGGCACGATCAACAACAGAGTTTGCACCTATTTCTACATCATTACCAATCAAGACAGTGCCAGTTTGTGGTATCTTAAAATGATTACCTTCATCCACAACAAAACCATAACCATCACATCCAATAACAGTTGAACCATGAATCGTGACGTTATCTCCAATAAAAATATTTTCATAAATAACTACATTTTGATAAATCTTACATCCTGAACCAATTTTAGTGTTTTCTCCAATAAAAACATTCGAGCCAATAAATGTAGATTCTCCAATAATTGCCCCAGCTTCTATAACTGCTCCAGCTTCTATAGTAACGTTATGACCGATATTTGAATAGGAATCAACAATGGATTTTTTATGAATACCCTTAGATTTATACTCTACCGGAAAAAACATAGACAATACTTTTGCTATTGCTAACTGAGGATTCTTTACTATAATTCCATCTTTACCAGATAAATTATTTTTATCATTTACTATAATAGCTGATGCTTTAGTATCATCTATATATTTTTTATATTTTATATTACCTAAAAAAGTAATGGCCCCTATATAACTATTTTGAATTTCTGAAACACCAATAATCTCAATATCTGGATTCCCTGAAATATGTCCATCAATAAATAAAGCAATATCCTTAAGTTTATACTTCAATTATTTTATTTTGAATTATCTAATTTTTTTAATTCATGAAGTACATCATCTGTAAGGTCATATTTCGGCTTGTAATAAAGAAGCCCAACAGAAGCATCAATGATATAATCATATCCACCATTTATCGCGACCTTATCAACTGCTTTTTTTACTTTTCCTAATATGTCATATTCCATTTGAGCTTGTTTGCGCATCAATTCACCTTGTGGCCCAACTTTCTCAGCTTGATAAGTTTGTATCTGTCTTTCTGTTTGCTCTATTTCTTGCCTAATACTTTCACCTTTATCTAAAGACATTAATCTTTTTACTTCGTAATCCTGTTTTAAACTATCTAGTTTTTTAACTCTTTGATCAAATTCAAACTGCACTTTCCTATACTCTAATTGCAATTGTGACTCTGCTTCTTTGAATTCTTCATACTCAGCTCTAATTCTTTCAGATAAAATATAGCCTATTTTTAATTGAGCATTAACAATCGTTGTGAAACTAATTATAATAATACTCAAAATTATTTTTTTATTCATTATCTCTCCTTTTTAAAATTGTTGACCTATTGTTATTGATGATTTCCATCCTTCTGCTTGACCATCACCATTTAAATCATCAAAACCATAACCAAAGTCAAAACCTAATTTCCCTATCATGGGCATAAAAAACCTTATACCTACACCTGCTGATCTCTTAAGATCAATCGGCCCGATTCTAGCTAAATTAAATTTCTCTTGCAAATGTGATTCAATCCAAACATTCCCCATTTCAGCAAACACCATACCATAAACTACTGGATTTTCTGAAAAAGGGACGCGAAACTCTGTTGTAACTTTTAATAAAGCATTCCCGCCAAATGGCCCACCGCTTGATGATAGTGGCCCAACTCTATTATCCTCATATCCTCTTAATGGATTTCCATAAACCATACCACTTCCACCCATAATAAAACGCTCATTAAAAGGGATTATTGACCTCTCATTATCATTGGAAGGAAGAGCCTTAATTCCACCAATTTTTACAGAACTCATTAAAACAAATTTCCAAAAAGTTGGTGTAAACCATTCAAGATTTAATACATGTTTATGAAAATCTTCATTCCCGCCAAGAGCTCCGCCAGATATACTACTACTTAATGCCATTAATGAACCAATAGTAGGGAACTCAGGATGATCTCTACTGTCGCGACTGATAGATTGATTTATACTAATACCCACTGTTTTATTTAGTCCACCTGTATAAAACTGTGACTCATCACTATTTTCAAATTCATAAATTCTTTGATGCCCTGTGAAAGACCAACTACCTCTAAAATAATCATCTGGCCATTTAAATCTTCTTCCCCACCTAACGCTTCCTCCCTTTGTAGTTGCATCATATGGGGTATAATACATGGATGATCTGCCAGAAAAACTATAAAATATTGAACCACTTAATAAATTATTAGTATCATTAACCATAGGATCAGTAAAGCTTATCGATGCTCTCTCTCTTTTTTGTGGCGTATAACCACTTCCAAAATAATTTTGGTTATAATTTGCAGCACCGACTTCAAAATTTAATGCAAGATGCTGACCTCTTCCTCTAAAATTAGGCAGCGAAAATCCTCCTCCTCCTGTAACTCCATATGCCTGACTAAAGCCCATATTCATATTTGCTTGACCAGATGATTTTTCTTCAACTGTAACTTCAATATCTACTTGGTCATCATCAACAGGGACAACATCAGGTATAACGTTCCCAAAATAATTTAACATCATAATCTCACGATGTGTCCTCAACAATCTTTCTTTATTAAAAACATCTCCAGGATAAATACGCATTATTCTTCTTATAACATTTTCTCGAGTTCTTTCATTCCCTTTTATAAAAATATTCCTTATGTATACTTTGTGATTTTCAGAAATAACAAAATGAATATCTAAAGAATCATCGCTTACCGGTGTAACCTCTGGCTCTATACGACTATATATATACCCTTTATCCATATACAGCCCTTGCATTCTATCATAAACCGCTCTCGAAAAACCTTCCTCACTATATTTTTCTCCTTTTGAAAGCCCAAGTGCACGAGATAATATGTTTTCAGAATAAAGAGAATGCCCCTCCCAAGAAAAATTTCTATATTTATACTTTGGCCCCTCATCTACAAAAAGGATAACATCTAAATATTTACTACTCCCATCATACACAATTGAATCTGATAATATAGAAAAATCCCTATGCCCTTTATTTTGATAAAATTCAATGATTTTTTCTTTATCTGTTTCAAGATTATCATTATCAAAAGCAGTCCTCCAAAAAAAATACCATCTCTGCTGTTTAGTTTCTTTCATTAAATATCTAAGTCTGAAATCAGAATAAACCTCATTACCGTCAAAATATATATTTCTAAGTTTGATTTTTTCATTTTCTTTTATATTAAATACTATATCTTTTGTAATACTTTTTGCTTTACCATCAAAAAGATTAGACATTTTATTTGAATTAATAAGCTCAACGCTTATATCAGCTTTTAGATATCCTTTTTCAGCATAAAGCTTCTTTATTTGCTTTATTTTTTCATGAAGCATATTTGGTTTGATTCTCTGACCAGTAGTAATCTGCAACTCTTCAATAAATTTACTATCTTTAATTTTTCGATTACCTTCATATTTAACTTCTCCCACAACTTTAGATTCAGAAACAACAAGCGTAATACTAATTTCATTATTATTTTCTTCATCATATCTTATTTGGACATCATCAAATAAACCCAATTGCCACAAACGCTTAATTGCTCTTGGAAACTCTGCCGTTGATACAGTGATACCTTTTCTTAATCCCGAAGTAAAAATAATCGTGTTAGCAGAGGAAACAATATTCCCTTCAACTTTCACATCTTTTAAAATAAAATCTTGATTAGATTGTGAAAATAAGATAGTAAAAAAATATATAATAAATACTACTCTTTTCATTTAATCTTTAACCTGTTCACTGGTCTTCCCAAACCTACGTTCTCTACTTTGATAATCTAAGATAGCTTTAAATAAATCATGCTTACGAAATGAAGGCCAATATGTTTCGGTTAAATACATTTCCGTATATGCACATTGCCACAAAAGAAAATTACTAATTCTTAATTCCCCACTAGTTCTAATTAAAAGATCTGGGTCTGGGTAATCATTTGTATATAAATAGGATGAAAAAAATTCTTCATTTATTGACTTTCTATCTACTTCTCCTTTTTCTACTTTCCGACTAATATTTTTTACTGCTCTCATTATTTCTTGCCGGCTACCATAATTCAACGCTAAAATCAAATTTAAACCAGTATTATGAATTGTTAAATCTATTCCATTTTGGAGACCTTTTACTGTCCCTTTTGGCAAAGATTCAATACTTCCGATTGTAGAAAATTTAACATTATTTTTATGAAGTTTTTTTACCTCTTTTTTAATCGTACCTAATAATAAAGTCATTAATGCTTTTACTTCTGTTTTTGGTCTATTCCAATTCTCTGTAGAAAATGTATATAAAGTTAAATATTTTACTCCAACCTCTCCGCATATACGGGTGATTTCTCTAACAGAATTAATGCCTTCTCTATGCCCAGCTATTCTTGGTAATCCTCTTTCTTTTGCCCACCTTCCATTTCCATCCATGATTATCGCAATATGTTTTGGGACTTTAGTTAAATCAATATTGTTTAATTCTACACTATTCATACTTTTTAAAGGAATTTATTTTTTGCAAAGTCCCCAAATAAATTAGACGCTGTCATGGTTAGAATAAAACAATTAATTATCTATACTAAAATAATCACAAAAATGTTCCAATTTTGATTTAATCTAAAATTGAAATTATTTGATCAATAATTGTTTTATAAATGATTGATGTTTTATGGTTAGGTATTGAATGCACTATCGGTACTCCATTATCTGTAGAATCAACGACAGCACTAGATATAGGAATCTGACCTAGAAGAGGTATATTTAAACGTTTACTCTCTGATGCTCCACCCCCTTTTTTAAATAAATCTATATTTATTTCAAAATTTCCGCTATCACTAATTTTTATCTTAGACTCATCGCTAAGATGTAACTCCCCACCATTTAATAAATCGCCATTAGAAGTTTTAACAGCACCATTTATCGAAAAACCTGACATATTCTCAATAACTCCTAAAATTGGTGTTTTTACTTTTTTAAACATGTCTGCACCCTTTCTAACATCCGAAAGAGCAATATCCTGAGGCGTCGTTACAATAATAGCGCCCGAAATACGTAGTTTCTGAGTAAGAGTGAGTTGTACATCACCTGTACCGGGTGGAAGATCTAATATTAAAAAATCAAGTTCTCCCCAATCTACATCTTTAAAAAACTGTTCTGTCATCCTTGAGACAAGCGGCCCCCTCCAAATAACAGGAGTATCATTACCACTTATAAAACCAAAACTCATTACTTTCATACCATACTTATCTAAAGGCACTAATCGATTATTTTTTGTCATTTGTGGCTGTTCATTAATGCCAAGAACAATAGGCAAAGACGGACCATAAATATCAAGATCTAATAAACCCACCTTAAACCCTTTATTATTCAAGCCACAGGCAACATTTGAAGCAACAGTAGACTTCCCAACTCCACCTTTCCCACTTGCAATCGCTATTACATTTTTAACTTTTGGTAAAACCGGTTCAGAAACTGGAGCCTGGGTACCAGATGTAAGGTTGGAATTATTTTTTTCATCAATCTCAACTAAAACTGAAGAAAAGTATTTTGATAAATTTTCCTTTATATTTTCAACAAGCAGTTTCTTTTTCTCATTATCTTGCGATGTTATTTTTAATTTAATAATAATATTATCTGATTCAATTTGAATACTATTTACCATTCCAAAAGAAACAATATCCCTATTAAACCCTGGGTAATTAATTTTACTAAGTAATTCTTTTACTTTATTTTTATCCATATATAATTGTATAAAAAAACGGCTGTTAAAACAGCCGTTTTTTTATTTTATTTTAAATTATTAATACTATCCTGAATATTCTTGTCCAAAATACTCATAATTAAGAGGAATAAATTTACTCCATTCTTCAGGTATTTCACTTTCTTCAAAAATAGCCTCCACAGGACACTCAGGTTCACATGCACCACAATCAATACACTCTTCAGGATTTATGTACAACTGCTTCCCTTCCGGGTCAAATCCAGGTTCTTTTGCCTCTGCTCCAGCACCAGTTTTATCCTCTGGTCCATGAATACAATCGACAGGACAAACTTCGACACAAGCAGTGTCACAAGTGCTAACGCATGGCTCAGCAATAATATAAGTCATTTTTTACTCCTAAAACTAAATATTAAGTTTATTATTAAATATTTATTGGTTTCCAAACCATCTAAATTTAAAGTCAAAACATTTATGGTAACAAAAAAATATTTTTATGTTATTTTAAATTGAAGATTCAAATGTATCTAATTATTGACCAAGGGACATCATCGACAAAAGCATTTCTATTTAATAGAAATGGGCAAATTACTTATCAAAAAAAAATAAAACATAAACTATATAAACCATATAAAAATCACATAGAATGTGATGCCTTAGAAATAGTTGAAGCTTGCAAAACTTTAATAAAAACATTAATTAAAGTCAGTGGTAACAATATTATTTCAATGGGTTTATCTGTACAAAGATCAACATTTTTATTTTGGGATAGAAAAAAAATATTCCCTTTAGCAAAAGCCCTTAGTTGGCAAGATAGTCGGGCAAAAAATGTAGTTAAAAACCTTAAAAATAATTCAGAGTGGATATATAAAAAAACAGGACTGCCACTGAGTCCACATTTCGGCGGGCCTAAATTTATGAAAATGATAGATGCGTCACCTTCTTTGAAAAAAAAAATAGATGATGGTAGCGCTGTTTTCGGAACTCTCAGCAGTTACATAACACACTCTCTTACAAAAAATTTAGCAATAGATCATACAATCGCATCAAGAACTTTATTACTAAATATAAATAACTGTCAATGGTCTAATAAATGCTTAGAACTATTTAAAATACCAAAGAAATGCTTACCAAAAATAAAACCAACTTTTTATAACTTTGGAAAAGTTTTAAAACATGATTTCAATCTACAATGCGTTATTGGTGACCAGCAAGCAGCACTTATAGGTCAAAATGGATTCACAGAAAAAAGTATAGGTGCGAATTTTGGTACCTCTGCAAGCATATTATTCAATTCTGGCAATAGGCCAATAATGATAAAAGGTTTAATAACAAGCATCCTATATTCTAAAGATAATAATAAAATATATGTTTCTGAAGGAACAATAAACGCTTGTAACGCACTTTTCTACTATTTAGAGGAATTATTAAATATTAAACATTATGAAATGAATTGGGATGAGCGTTGTAAAAACAAAAAAACTAATGGCGTTTTTATTTCAAGTTTTTCAGGAATAGCAGCTCCTTATTGGCTGTCTGGCTTTAATGATATTTATCACAATTTAAATAAAAAAAATGAAAATGAAATAATCAGAGCAGGAATGGAATCTATAGGTTTATTAGTAAATGATATTATCGATATGTTAAACAATAATATTGAACTTAATTCGACTATGATTACAGCAAGTGGAGGAGCAGCAAAAAATTCTCTACTTCAATTTATTTCTGACTTAACTGGTCTAATTATTAGTCGCCCTAAAATAAGAGATAAAACAGCTATAGGTGTTTATCGGATATTAACTAACAACGATAATATTATAGATTTAAATAAAGACGATGATGTTTTTTACCCCGTTAAGAATAGAAAAAAAATGAATCTTAAAATAAATAAATGGAGGAAAATTATTTCCTCAATAAGTTAATATTTATTATCATTCTTATATTTCATCAAATACTTTTTAGCAGCTTCATGATTATTTTCAATTTTACCATCCAGTATAGCTTCTTCCACTGATTTTTTTATTAAACCAATTTCTTTCCCTTCTTGGAGTCCGAAAATTTTCATTATCTCCTTTCCTCTTATAGGACTCTGAAATTTTTTTGCAGAATCTTTATCTAATACTGTTTTCATTTTTTGCTCAACAATATCAAAATTATTTAAATATTTACTAACTAATTTCGGATTTTTTGTGGTTATATCTGCTCTACAAAGTGTCATTAAATCTTCAAGCTCTTCCCCAGCTGATACCATTAATCTTCTAACCGCAGAATCCGTCACCTCAGACTTAACAAGGGCTATTGGTCTAAGATGTAAAAGTGTTAACTTTTTTAAATAATTCGACAATTCATTTGAAAGCCTCATTCTTTTTGCCACTTTATCAAGCATCTTTTCACCAACCGCATCATGCCCATGAAAAGTATATCCTTTTTTTGGATCTATTTTCCTTGTTCTTGGTTTGGCGATATCATGAACTAAAGCAGCAAATCTGATTTTCATTTTATCTGTCAATCTAGCTGAATTATCTACAACTTGAAGTGTATGTGCAAAAACATCCTTATGATGCCATTCAGGAGACTGTTTCATACCATACATAATATCAATCTCTGGAAAAACAATACTCATTAAGCCAGTTTTTTGTAAAATCACTAAACCTATAGAAGGTTTAGGAGTCTTTAATATTTTTATAAATTCATCTCGAATTCTTTCCCAAGAAACAATTTTTATTCTTTCTGATTGTCTTATAATCGAATTCCGACATTCCGTGTCGATCTTAAAATTAAGTTTAGAAGAGAAATAAGCTGCGCGCATCATTCTTAAGGGGTCATCTGAAAAGGTTTTATCTGGTTCTAAAGGGGTTTTTAGCAAACCAGCCTTTAAATCAGACATCCCATTAAATGGGTCTAAAACCTCACCAAAATTTTCGGAGTTTATATCCAATGCCATAGAATTGATTGTAAAATCTCTACGTTTCAAATCCTCTTTAATACTAGCAACTTCAATTTTTGATGGATTTCGAGAACCTTCTTTATATTGCTCGACACGAGAAGTTGCAATTTCAATTTGAAATAACTTATTCGGTATTAAAGCAGTTCCAAATTTTTTAAAGGGAACAATTTTTTTAACACCAATTATAGAAGCTAATTTTTGTGCAAATAAAATTCCATCACCTTCAACCATTAAATCAAGATCTTGGATTTTTTTATTTAAAATCAAATCTCTTACAACTCCACCAACAACATAAACTCTTATATTTTCTTTTTTACCAAGTTCACCTGCACGTCTAATCATATCTAAAATATGTTTATAAGCAGGTTTTTCTAATATTTTTGCTATGTTTGGCATTGACCAATATTACCTTGAAATTTCTATAACATAAAAATGAGTTAGACAATTCACTTGTTTTAGGGAAAAGCTTTAATTTATCTTCAGGCAATGATAAAAACATTGACTTACATAATTAGTCTTTCATTTCTCATTACTCCAATATTTTCTCAATTTGGTTCTGTTAAAATTGAATTTGATGATAGACTACTTAGAAGTGATGAACAACAAGACCTGATTACCTTAAAAGAGGATATTCGCCAATTCTATTCAAATACAAGGTGGGATAAAGAGTATGATGATTTAAATATCTCACTTCATATTCAAATAATTTTTGAAGGAGTAGCTGCAAAAGGAAATGTTAAAACATACCTATGCAAAGCTTTGTTCTCCAATGGCAGCGATTTAAGGTATTTTGATAAAGGCGCACAATTTTTTTATAGCCCAGGAGCTAGTCTATATTTTGACCTAGTTCTATTTGAACCACTGTCAGCATTTTTAGCTTTTTATGCCCATATCATATTAGGAGGTGAAATTGACACATATGATTATAAAGGTGGAAACACGGCTTACGAGATTGCTAGAGAAATTAGTTTAAGAGGTGTCTCCTCTGATTATCAAAAAGGTTGGAGTTCTAGGGTTTCTTTGGTTGATGATATAAGCAAAAATAATGGCCTAAGATCAGCTCGCTTATCATATTACCTAGCAAAAGATTTATTAAATGAAGGCAATATTGACGAAGCTATTAAAGAGTATAATAATATGCTTGATGGACTAGAACAAAGTTATATTGATTTTCGAAGAGAACAGTCTACACAATTTTTTATGAAAATACATTCAGAAGAACTAGCTACAATATTTAGTAAACTAGGAAGAAAAAATTTATTGGTTGATCTTAAGCAACTAGATCCAGACAACCATGAAATCTATCAAATCTATTTAGATAAGATGTCAGAATAGGTTTGTTTTTTTAATAAATAATATTTAATTACTATAGAAGATTGCATCATGCTCTCCATGATTTTTCTATCCCCAATTGTTCTTATTTTGAAAAAATTCTTTCGCTTTTTCATTATCACATTAGGATGAAAAATAACCCATAATAATGACCTTAAAATTGCTGTGAAATGTCTCCAGTCTAACATTAGGATGGAGTAAAAACAGGCTACTTTTTCAAGTATTAACCTAGGAATTCCAATCAAAAATATATTTTTGATTGAATAATTACTAAAAAGCATTATCAAAGAGTTTCGATGATTGAGGTAGTATTTTTTATGAGTGTGCATTGGAAGTGTTAATGCATTCTTATGATAAACTATAGATTGAGGTTCTACCCAAACCTCAAAACCCATAGCATAAAATCTCCAGCATAAGTCTATTTCTTCCATATGTGCAAAAAATGTATCGTCAAAACCACCCGCTTCATAAAATAATTTTTTTCTGACCATAAAACATGTTCCCGATGACCAAAAACATTTTTCTTTATTATTATATTGACCCAAATCTTTCTCTTGTTTTTCAAAAACTCTTCCTCTTGCGAACGGGAAACAATAAATATCCATATGCCCACCAGAGCCGCCAGCATAATCAAAGATATTTCTATCATAATAATTCAATACTTTTGGTTGTAATGCTGCAATATTAGAATTTGAATTCATAGTCTCAACTAATATTGATAGCCAATTTTTTTCTTGGATGGTATCATTATTTAAAAAAATTATGTATTCTCCACTCGAGTGATTTGCTCCAATATTACAACCACCGGCATATCCATAATTTTCATCATTTTCAATAATTTTAACGCTATGATAATTAGATTTTATCCATTCAACGCTATTATCAGTTGAAGCATTATCAACAACAATTATTTCAAAATCAGAAAAGTCAGTTAATAAAATAGAATTAAGACACTCAGAGATAACATCAACATTATTCCAATGCGGAATAACAATACTAACTTTTGATTTTATTTCAAGCAAAACCCTAGAACAAACGCTAATCGTTAATACTAACTTCTTCTAATAATTTTTTTGCATTGTTATCATTAGGAAACCGAGATATCCAGTCTACCAACACATCTTGAGCTAACTGGTACTGATTAGTAGCTTTATATATATAAACTAAAGATGATATAATATCTGGGTAAGCTTTTTGCCATCTTTTCCAGCTAGCACTTGGTATTGCAGAAAAGCCATTTATCTTTATCATATTCTCCATTTTAATGTATTCATTCTGCATACCTGATAAAATAGTTACTGCTGTTTCAGCATCTTCAAGCTCCCTGTAATAAACATTTGCATATTCAACTTTATTACTAG
>CEOP01104464.1_pt1 | contig 13603 bp, 10 predicted proteins | sample 361301 | NCBI WGS metagenome assembly CEOP01 (sample SAMEA2619548, study PRJEB7988) | marine metagenome | biome: marine biome (ENVO:00000447); feature: deep chlorophyll maximum layer (ENVO:xxxxxxxx); material: "saline water (ENVO:00002010), including plankton (ENVO:xxxxxxxx)" | depth 55 m
TGCCCATATGCTAGGTTGTTGAATACTAATAGATAAATTCCAATCAGATTGAGTAGCAAAAAATAAATTGGGGAGAATATATAAATGTATAAGAATTAAAAGGGGAAGAAATGTGACTAATTTTGAATCAATTGTTTTTGGTTTGATTTTCATTTTTTTAAATAGCCACCATGATAATTCTTGTACAGCTCCAAAGTGGCAACCCCACCCACAAAAAAATCGTCCAAAAACTAAAGTTGTCATAAAAGCAAATAGAACTAATATAACTCCTGCATTAATGACTCCATGCTTTAAGAAAGAATGGAAAAATTCCTGAAAATCAATGCTTCCAACAACACTATCTCCCCAATAAAATACATGTAGTAAAATTAAAATATGGATTAAAACTAAACACAGTATTCGAAGTTTCTGAATCATTAATGATTTAGTATAAATTCAACTAATTTTGTTATATCCAACACATTGATTTCATTAGAGTAATCTAAATCAGCTGCCCAAAATTCATTTGCTTGAAAGTTATAATGATTAAATAATATTTCATGAACAATTTGAACAACATCAACAACATTAACATACTCATCACTAGTAACATCACCTTTGTTGCTCACAAATCCAATATCCTCTACTATTCTATAACTTTTATTTACATCTATTGGACCAACAATAGTAGTTACTTTATGTTTATTAGTTAATGTATCTAGACTTGGCCAGCTAATTATAATATTATTAATATAAGAACTATTTCCTAAACCAAAATGTAACTGTAGAGGATCCATGCTCCCATGACCTTTACCTGCAATAATCTCTCTAAAATAATTTCCTAAATTAGTTTCAATAATAACTTTTGCACCTATAGCTGACTTATTGGATTTAGTACTCCAACCATTATTGGAAAATCCATATTGTGACCCTTCTAAATCTAATTTAATCCAAGAGTAATTATTAGGTATGGAATCCAAGGAAATATTTTCAAATAATAAACTAGTATATTTATAACCTTCTCCATCAGGTCCATGACCATGAGCCATTTGTAATCCAGGAGTGAACATATCTAACATACCATCATTATTATAATCTGCTGCAACTACATCTTGTGTAGCAGACATAAATATCGGGTTAACTGAATTATCCCAGATATCATCACCGTTATTGATATAAATGTCGTCTTCTCTTTTAAAATTTGCAGCCCATAAGTCAATTAGACCATCATTATTAAAGTCTCCCCAACCAGCACCATTGCTTAATGAATCTGATTCTAAATTATAGATTTCTGCCACATTAGTGAACTCTCCGCCATCATTGCGATATAATCTGTTTTTCCCCCAATTGGACAAGTATAAATCAAAATCAGAATCATTATCATAATCTCCCCATGCTGCACCATATCCAGTACTGCCTTCTATTTCAATTTCACTATCATCTAAAGATAGTTGTGAAGATTTTTCTATAAACATTTCTTCTGGGTCGCTTTGATATATAGGGTCATCTATACCATTAATTATATATTGATTTTCAAATAGCCAATTACTTCCAAGTTTCCTAGGTACAAAAATATCTTGATCTCCATCTCCATCATAATCTGCAATTGCCAATGTCCTAGATGAGCTATCATCATCATCTCTATCAAATTGATAACCTAACTCAAAGATTGGATTACCATCTTCATCTAAACCTTGATTTATATAACAATAAAATTGAGAATCGCCTTCTTTCTCAACCGCTACTATATCTAAATCTCCATCTAAGTCAACATCGATGAATCCTTGACTATGTAAATTTTCCATTAGTTCACTATCTAGATAGCGCACTGTTTCAAAATAATGATTTCCAAAATTTAATAATGCAAAATGACTTCGATCAGTATCAAAATAATATCTCCATTTTAATATATCTGGATATCCATTATTGTCTATATCTCCAACAACAACACCTCGTATACCAGCATCATTCAAATTAATATCATCCGTTAATTCAACAAAATGAGTCCCTTTGTTTTCAAAATAATGAGATTGTGTATAACCATAAAACAAATCTAAATCACCATCTAAATCAAAATCTGCGAATGTGCCTCCCTTTGCCTTCATTCGACTATAATCATTGTTTAGAGGATGTACAAATGCACTAAATAAACCGCTAGACATGTCTTGAGGATCTAGTGTGATTGCAAAATTCTCTGTTAAATTTGATGGAGGCAGTGTAATCTCATCAATCCATGCACAGTCTCTATTAGAAGCTGTACCACCATCATTATCATCCTTAGTGTATGACCAAGTAATAGTATTAATACCAATATCCATTGTGTAATTAACATATTGCCAATTAGAATCTCCATCAGTATCAGGTTGAAATTGCTCAATCAATTCTCCATTAACATAGAATTCTAATCCATCATAAAAATAATCTCCAGAAACACTATACTCCGAGTCTACTTTATAATAAAACTCTAATAAGCCAGATTCATATACATCAATAGTTATTGATAGATTAGAAAACTCATTATGAGTAATATCCCCTGATTTTATACTGTTTAGACCAGAATATGAATCTGTAGAGTCAATTCCCCAATTTGAATTTCCAGACAATTCCCATTCAATTAATTCAATTTCATTATTTTCAAAATTAATTTGAGATTGTCCCTCTGGTAGCAGTGCTTGATAATTGCTATTCGTAACTAAAAAAAATACTTGAGAAAATAAATTTCCAATTACTAAGAAAAATGTAGTTAACACTAATAGTCGTAAATATTGAATTTTAAACCATTTCATAATAGAAAGTTAATAAGATATATATATTCTTGCTTGTTAAAATATGTTACCTATCTTAATTTTAAACATGCAATTATATAATAATTTAATATAAATCAAAAATAGCTCCCTTGTGGAGCTATTTTTTTATCTAATAATTCTATGATTCAAGAAAAAAAAATAGCAAAATTAGTATTAGAGAATGGTATAGCCTTAGAAGGAAGAAGCTTTGGACATATAGGCGAGACCACAGGAGAGATATGCTTTAATACTGGTATGACTGGCTATCAAGAAATTATAACAGATCCATCATATTGCGGACAATTAGTAACTATGACGCAGCCGCATATTGGTAACTATGGTATTAATCCTGAAGATATCGAAAGTACTAAAATTCAAGTGTCAGGGTTCATAATTAAGCAGGAATCAATTGTTGCCTCTAATTATCGCTCTAAACAGACTATTGGAAATTATCTAAGGGATAACCAAATTGTAGGTATTCAAGGATTAGATACACGAATGTTGACTCGTATCATTAGAAACGAAGGTGCCATGAATGCTATCATTAGCAGCGAAGAAACTAATACTAAATCATTATTAAATAAATTAAAACATGTTCCTAATATGTCTGGATTAGATTTAGCTAAAGTTGTGACTTGCAAAAATAAATATACATTAGGAAATCAAAAATCAAACTTTCATATTGTTGCTATTGATTATGGTATTAAAAAAAATATACTTCATTTATTAGAGAGTAGTGGATGTCATGTAACAGTTGTGCCTGCAACTACAACAGCAAAACAAATATTAGCAATGAATCCTGATGGTGTTTTTCTATCTAATGGACCTGGCGATCCTGCAGCAGTAAAATACGGAATTAAAACAGTGAAAGAGCTCCTAGGGCTTAAACCTATATTTGGAATTTGTTTAGGTCATCAAATTTTAGCTCTTGCTTTAGGTGGGAGCACATATAAATTAAAATTTGGTCATAGGGGGTGTAATCATCCTGTGAAAAATGTGATTACTGGAAAAATAGAAATTACAAGTCAAAACCATGGTTTTTCAGTGAAAGCAAATTCTTTACCAAAAGAAATTTCCATTACTCATATTAGTTTAAACGATGAAACTGTTGAAGGATTAGAATCTAAAAAATATTCAGCTTTTTCTGTACAGTATCACCCTGAAGCAAGTCCTGGACCACATGATAGCCAATATCTTTTTACTCATTTCATTCAACTGATGGAAAAAAATTAATATGCCTAAACGCAATGATATAAAATCAATCATGATTATAGGAGCAGGCCCAATTATCATTGGCCAAGCATGTGAATTTGATTATTCAGGAACACAAGCATGTAAAGCACTACGAGAAGAAGGGTATAGAATTATATTAGTTAATTCAAATCCTGCAACTATTATGACTGATAAAAATCTTGCTGATGCAACATATATTGAGCCAATAACATTAGATTCTGTATCACAAATTATTAAAAAAGAGCGCCCTGATGCACTACTGCCAACAGTCGGTGGTCAAACTGCACTAGATATGGCGATTCAAATTCAAAAAGCAGGAGTACTTAAAAAATATAATGTAGAATTAATTGGAGCGAATATAGATGCTATTGAAAAAGCAGAAGATAGGGAAAAGTTCAAGAAATTAATGGATAGTATTGGTATTGAAACCGCCCAAGGAGGATTCGTTAATTCTATAGATGATGCTAAAAAAATGATTGATAAAATTGCATTCCCAATGATTATACGCCCATCATTTACCATGGGAGGTACGGGAGGATCTGTTGCATATAATATTGAAGAATTTCAGGATTTAGTCGAAAAAGGATTATCTGCAAGCCCTATTAATGAAGTGTTAATTGAAGAGTCATTGTTAGGTTGGAAAGAATTTGAAATGGAAGTAGTCCGGGATAGCAATGACAATGCAATCATTGTATGTTCAATTGAAAATATTGATCCAATGGGAGTCCATACAGGGGACTCTATTACAGTTGCACCATCACAAACACTGTCTGATAAAGAGTACCAAATCATGAGAAATTGGTCAATAGAGTGTCTACGAGCTATTGGAGTTGACACTGGAGGGTCAAATGTTCAATTTGCAATTAATCCTGATACCGGCCGAATGATTATTATTGAGATGAATCCTCGAGTAAGTAGGTCTTCAGCTCTAGCATCTAAAGCAACTGGATTTCCAATTGCTAAGGTGGCCGCAAAATTAGCCATTGGATATACATTAGATGAATTACCTAACGATATTACTGGTAAAACAAAAGCTGCATTTGAGCCAAGCATTGATTATGTGGTTACAAAAATTCCACGTTTTGATTTTGAAAAATTCCCTACATCTTCTGGTATTCTAGGTGTTCAAATGCAATCAGTCGGTGAGGTAATGGCTATTGGGAGGACATTCAGAGAAAGTATTCAAAAAGCATATAGGTCATTAGAAGTTGGTTTACATGGAATGGACCCAAAAAAAACACAATATAGAAAATTAGATTTAGGGAAACTAGGATATCCAACTTCATTTAGATTGTTGAAAGTCAAACAAGCAATTGAGGAAGGCCATGAAATTCCAGAAATATATTCACAGACTAAAATAGACCCCTGGTTCCTACATGAAATCAAAGCACTTGCAAATAGGAAACAAGAAACAAAACCTTTCACTAAACAAAATATAAAAGAACTGAAACAAGAAGGTTTCTCTGATATACAAATTGGAATCAAATATAATAAAAGTGCTGAAGAGGTACGGATTTTTAGAAAAACAAATAACATTCTTCCAAAATATAAAGTAGTTGATACTTGTGCAGCAGAATTTGAAGCACTAACTCCATATTCTTACTCAACCTATGAACAAGAAAATGAAATCACACCCTTAGAAGGACAAAAAATTATTATTTTAGGTGGAGGACCTAATCGTATTGGACAAGGTATTGAATTTGACTATTGCTGTGTACAGGCAGTTTTTGGACTAAAGGAACTTGGATATAAAACAATTATGGTTAATTGTAATCCTGAAACTGTCTCAACAGACTTTGATATTGCTGATAGATTATATTTTGAACCATTAACATTTGAAGATGTAATGAATATTATTGACTTTGAAAACCCAGATGGTGTAGTAGTGCAATTTGGTGGCCAAACACCCTTAAATATTGCATCTGCATTAAAAGCAAATAATGTAAATATAATAGGGACAAGTCCTGATTCTATTGATTTAGCAGAGAATAGAAAAAAGTTCGGGAGCATATTAAAACAATTAAATATTCCTGCCCCAAATTGGGGAACAGCATTTTCAGTTAAAGAAGCACAAAAAATCGCCAATACAATTCAATATCCAGTACTAGTGCGTCCATCATATGTCTTGGGAGGGCGTGGAATGGAGATTGTATATGATGATGATGCATTAAAAACTTTTGTTGGAAAAGCAGCTCTTGTTTCAGGAGATCACCCAATTCTTATTGATGCATTTCTAGAAAATGCATTTGAGTTTGATGTAGATGCGATATGTGATGGGGAAGATGTTTTTATATCAGGGATTATGCAGCATATTGAAGAAGCAGGTATTCATTCTGGAGATTCTTCATGTGTTTTTCCACCATATGAACTAAGCTCTAAATCAAAAACCACTATAGAAAAATATACAAAAATGATGGCCATAAAGCTAAATACTATTGGATTAATCAATATACAATTTGCAGTGAAAGATGAAATAGTATATGTAATTGAAGTCAATCCAAGGGCAAGCCGAACTATTCCGTTTATTAGTAAAGTCATAGATATACCAATTGCTAAAATTGCTGCTCAAGTGGGTGCGGGTTTAAAAATTAAAGACTTAAAATTAAAATATGATTCAAGCAAGGGACTTATCGCAATTAAAAAACCTGTATTCCCATTTAATAAGTTTCCTAATCAATCATTATTTTTATCACCTGAGATGAAATCTACTGGAGAAGTAATTGGCTTTGATAACAATTTAGGTTCAGCCTATGCAAAAGCTACTCTAGGAGCCAATAATACATTACCAATTCAGGGAACAGTATTTATGTCCGTAAATGAATCAGATAAAATGACAATCATCCCTATTGCTAGAGATTTCCAAGAATTTGGATTTAATATCATTGCTACAAGTGGTACTGCTAAAGTTTTAATGGATAATGGGGTCAAATGTAAAGAAATATATAAAGTTGGAGAAGGAAGACCTAATGTTGTCGATGAAATTAAAAATAATGCCATTGCATTAATTATTAATACTCCTCTTGGAAAACAATCTAGATATGATGAATATGAAATTGGTAGAGCAGCAATAAAATATAAAGTTACTGCAATTACAACAATAGAGGGTGCACAAGCCGTAGTACGAGCGGTGAGAAATGTTAAGTTCGGGAAATTAAACTATCAAAGTTTACAAGATATTTTTAATAATTAAGGAGATATAGATGAATAAAATTGTATATATCATATGTATTATATTTACTTTTATATGTTTGCAAGGATGTCAATCTAGAGCACTGTCTCGCTATACAGGTCAAGCATTAAAACTGGAACTTCCCAATGATTTTGATAAACCTATTTCATTTAATTCAGGTCGAAAAGGTGAAAAAGATTTATTTTACTGGTCTATGGATGGCCAAATGAAAGTTAAAACATATACTGATTGGGGTTTATTAGAGTCTGAAATTATTTTTGTCAATAAATGATATGATTCAGGTTGGTTTACATCTTACTAAAAACAATACGAAATATATTGAATTAAAAAATCGATTAATTAGTCAATTAGATAATCCTAAAAAACTTAATTTTATTCATTTATCATCTGAAAATGATATAAAAACACATATTCATAAGCTTGATATTCTACATTGTTATGAAATTAAATCAGATTTTTTTTCTCATGCATCACCAAATTTGAAATGGATCCAGATAGGAGCAGCAGGTATAGAAAAAAGCTTATTAGATGCCGTGTTAAAAAGTAAGGTTATTATTACTAATGCATCTGGAATTCATGCTAGTCCAGTATCAGAATATGTTATCAGTTCTATGTTATTTTTTAGTAAAATGTTTAGAGATTTTGAAGTTTTTAAAAATACTAAGAAGTGGACCCAATGGGATATTGCTAAAAAGATTGTTGAACTTAAGGGACAAACCATTGGGATTATTGGATACGGGAGTATTGGAAAAGATATTGCTAAAAAAGCAAAAGCTTTTGGGATGAATGTTATTGCGACGCGGCGATTACAAAAGAAAGTTGAGTCTAATAAGTTCGTAGATCAATTAATCCCGACATCAGATTTAAAGGTGTTATTAAAAAATAGCGATTATGTAGTGATTTCTTGTCCGCTCACCCCCTTAACTACTAATCTTATTTCATTAAAAGAATTAAAACTTATGAAAGAAAATGCCATTATTATCAATATTGCCAGAGGTCAAATTATTAATCAAGATGATTTAATTAATGCTCTTGAAAATAAAATAATCAGTGGTGCTGCACTAGATGTGTTTGCTAAAGAACCACTAGAGGAATCAAGTAAACTATTTGATTTAGATAATGTGATAATATCACCACATATTTCGGGAAATTATCCTAATTATCAAAAGGATATGGTCGATCAATTTGCAGATAATTTGAATCGATTTATTTTAGGGAAAGCATTAAAAAATAGAGTATGTAAAAAGAGGCTATACTAATATGTTAGAAGAAAAATTATATCCACCCATTAGTTCATATAATCAGTTTTTTTTAAAAGTATCTGATATTCATACTATCAATGTAGAAGAGTATGGAAATCCAGAGGGAAAACCTGTGATATTTTTACATGGTGGACCCGGTGGAGGCATTGAGCCTATTTATGCGCAATACTTTGATCCTGAAAAATGGAGAATTATTATTTTTGATCAGCGGGGATGTGGTAAAAGTACACCACATGCAGAATTAAATCAAAATTCCACCTGGGATTTAGTGGCTGATATTGAAAAAATTAGAGAAAAATTATCCATTGATAAATGGGTGGTATTTGGAGGAAGCTGGGGTTCTACCCTTTCACTTTCATATTCGATTACTCATCCTAATCGATGTAAAGGACTGATTTTACGTGGAATATTTTTACTTCGGAAAAAAGAAATCAATTGGTTTTATCAAGAAGGAGCATCGTATATCTATCCTGATGCTTGGGAAAAATATATAGCACCAATAGCAGAAGATGAACATGATAATCTAGTAGCGGCTTATTATAAGCACTTAACATCAGACGATGCAAATATTCGTATAGAAGCTGCAAAAGCATGGTCTATATGGGAAGCTAGCACAAGCAAATTATATACAAGCAATAAATCATTGCATCATTTTGGGAATCCAAAAATTGCTGAAGCATTTGCACGAATTGAGTGCCATTATTTTATAAATAATGGGTTTTTTGAATCAGACAGTTGGTTGCTAGATAATGTAAATAAAATTCAACATATTCCAACTGTAATTGTACAAGGTCGATATGATGTTGTATGCCCTATGATATCAGCATGGGAATTACATAAAAAATTGCCAAGTGCTGATTTCCATATTATACAAGACTCAGGTCATTCAATGACAGAACCTGGTATTGCAACCTGTTTAGTAGAGTATACTGATAAGTTTTCTTCTCTATAAACTTATTTCATCTTATTATACTTTAATGTAAATTAGATATTGAATATTCACTAGGGGTAGAATTGCAAATTCAAATTCTTATTATTTTGATACCATGAACCAAATTGAAGAAAAAAAACAATTAATCGATATTAATACATCCCAATCAGAAATTTTATTATTTGTAAGCACAAGTAAAGGAGGCTTTGTCTACTATTCAAATCCTGAACGATTGGTATGGGAAATTAATGGTCCACATCTCTTAGGATCAATTATTCATCATATGATATTAGACTATAGAAATAATAAAACTATTTTAATGGCTGCCAAGACAAAAGAACATGGTGTCACAATATTTAGAACTGAAAATTTTGGGAAAACATGGAAAGAGGCTGAGAAGCCACCGCAAAATAAAGGTTCAGAATTTGCTCATATTTTTAGAATTGTTCCAGGCCATTTAGAAGAACCAGGCACATGGTATGCAGGCACATCCCCTCAAGGTTTATTTCGATCACATGATGATGGTAAAACTTGGAAAAGCATTGATGGATTTAATAAAAACAAGAAAATTCAAGATGTAATTAAAAATCAATCTCAAGCACTACTTAAATATCAAAAATTGCATTCTATTTTAATTAATCCTGATGATAAGGAACATATTATTATTGGTATGGCTCATGGCGGTGTCTTTGAAAGTAAAGATTATGGAGAATCATGGAATTGCCTAAATTACAATTTATCAGATTCTAATAATCAGAATCCATATTGCTTATTAAATCATCCTCAAGATTATAATTTACTCTTTCAACAAAATCAATCAGGCATATACACCATGGATTTAGGAACAAATAAATGGCAGCATATTGGTGAAAGTTTAGATATAGGGGACAAGGGTTTCTCCTTATGCTTAGACCCTCATGACTATAAAAGAATGTGGACTTTCCCAATGGAGGGTACCGATATTTGGTCTCGTATATGTTCTAATGGCCAGCCTGCTGTCTATAGCACCGAGACTAAAGGAAAAACTTGGTATAGACAAGATACTGGATTTCCAATATGGAATGCTTGGTTCACAGTCTTAAGCAGATGTATGATTGCCGATGACTTGCCCAATACAGGTTTATATTTAGGCACAACTAGTGGATCTGTATGGTTTAGTAATAATGGAGGAACTAGTTGGAGACAAATTTTGGCTCATCTACCTAAAATATATTCACTAGAAATTGGATATATTAATCATTAATTTTATATTCATTATAAGGTTCATATTTAATGTCTGAAATAAAAATTAATAATAGATTTATCGGAAATAATTACCCAGTCTATATTATTGCAGAAATAGGAATTAATCATCAAGGAGATGTTGACATTGCTAAACAATTAATCTTAGAAGCAAAAAAATGTGGAGCTAACTGTGTCAAATTTCAAAAACGGAGTATTAATAGAATACTAACCAAAGAAGGCCTCAATATGCCTTATGTTAATAATAATAGCTTTGGGGATACATATGGTGAACATAAGATAGCATTAGAATTATCTAAAGAAGATTATTTTACATTGTTCAAATTTTCCAATGAACATAATGTAGACTTTGCTGCCTCTGGATGGGATGAAGAGAGCATAGATTTTTTGGATGATTTAGGAGTTCCCTTTTTTAAGATGGCCTCGGCTGATATTACTAATTTCCCATTACTAGAACACACTGCTAAAAAAAATAAACCGATGATTATTTCTACAGGCATGTCAAATATGAATACTGTAGAGCAAGCCGTTGAATTAATTGCTAAAATAAATAATCAAATTGGTATATTGCAATGTACATCAACATATCCAACGGCTTTTGATCAAATTCATTTAAATGTTATCAATACTTTTAATGAAAAATTCTCTAATTACATAATTGGTTATTCAGGCCATGAATTAGGCATTGCAATACCTATTGCCTCAGTTGCATTGGGTGCTAAAATTATTGAACGTCACTTTACTCTAGATAGAACTATGAAGGGTGGAGATCATGCCGCATCATTAGAACCGCAAGGATTTAAAAAAATGGTTAGAGATATTAGAAATGTTGAACAAGCCATGGGTGCTTATGAAAAAAAGGTTCAAGATTCTGAAATTCCAATTTTTCAAAAACTATCTAAAAGTATTGTTTCTCTAACTGATATTGCTCAAGGTGAATCAATTACTATTGATAAGATTACTACAAAAGGACCAGGCACTGGCATTAGCCCAATGAAAATAAATTCTTTAGTGGGTAAGACTGCTAAAATCAATATCCCGGCAGATACTGTAATTGTAGAAGAAAATATTAATTGGTAACATGGATAGTCAATTTATTATTAAATCAAAAAAAATTAAAGTAATTGCAACTGATATCGATGGTGTATGGACTGATTCAAGTATGTATTATACAAGTGTTGGAGAACACATGAAATGTTTTTCAACTTATGATGGGATGGGTGTCCAAATACTAAGAGAGGTTGGAATACCTACTATTATTTTAACTAGTGAAAACTCTGAAATAGTTCTTAGAAGAGCTGAAAAGCTTCAAATCAATCAAGTATATATTAATGAAAAACAAAAATTGAATCGGATGAACCAAATTTGTAATGAATTAGAAATTGGAATAGATGAAGTTGCATATATCGGAGATGATTTGAATGATTTAGATTTACTTCGTAAAGTTGGGCTATCTGGGATGCCTAAAAACAGTCCCATCTTAGATATTTTCTCGCCTGATTATATTACTCAACGTAGTGGAGGAAAAGGTGCTTTTAGAGAATTTATTGATCAAATAATAAATGCTAAAAATACTAATTAAAAATTTCTATTGCATTAGCAACTAATTCCATTTCACAAGGTGTTTTCCCAAGAATTTCTCCATCTATTATTAAGGCTGAATTAATATCAGGTTTAATAGATATTGATTTTACTTGATGATATTTAACAACTGGATGATCAATATGATCTCCTGAAAATATTTTAGGGAATAACTTGAGGAGTTGTAATCTATTTGTTTTTTTAACAGCAACCACATCCATTAAACCATCATCTAATTTTGCTTTTGGAGCGATTTTCATTCCTTTACCTGTGTGTATTGTATTGCAACATAAAACAAATGAATAATCATCTAAAATATTTTTATCATTAATAATCAATCTACACTTTCGTTTTTTAAACTTCATAATTTCTATTAGAGAAGCAATATTATATCTTTGCGGCCCCATCCATCTCATTTTTTCAGCAAGTATATTAATGTCAGGAGGCATACCCCATCCAGATACATTGAACGAATAGATTATTTTATTATCAGTTTTTATTTTAACTAGATCTATTTTTCGTGTTTTCATTTTAATGATCTGATTAACAGCATCAGTCGGATTTAAACAATTTAAATCATGCATAAAGGAATTGCCCGTACCACCAGGAATTAAGCCTATTGGAATTTTTTTGTTATCAGATCTTGCAAGCATACCATTAATGACTTCATACATTGTCCCATCTCCACCAATCACCACAATCCCTGTTAGTTCTCCAAAATCTATTGTATTAGCTATCTTATATGGATGATTTTTATATTCAGTTGTGATTGTTTCAATGGGAGTCTTGTTGAAAACATCTAAAATATCAGATAAGATTTTTGATGCCTGCTTTTTACCACTATATGGGTTAGTAATAATTAGGATTTTTTTCATTTATATCAAGGAAATATTTTTTTTAGTTTTAAGACCAAATTACCTATATTTGTTTTTAATTCAATCTTAACTGGAATTTTTTTGTTATCATTAGAGAACCAAACTGTCATATATCCATTTTCTTTAAAAATATTCTTACCATTATTTGAATAGGGGATAACTTTAATACAATTATACTTACCTGCAGGCACTTTGACTCTTTCATTATTCATTACTTCAGTAGTTAAAAATTTTATTTCATTCTCTCCTAGAATATGATATTCATATTTATCATTTAATTTCAGGTCCTTATTCCTCAAACTATATAGAACTGAAATTGGGTCAAATAATAATTTGTTATTTTGAATTAAATTATCTTCTGATATAATATTCCCATCAGAATCAATTTGTGCAGTATAACTTTGTTTCCATTGTCCTTCTATTATATTTTTCTCAATTTTTTTTAATGAATAATCATTAGCATCTACAACTAAATCAATTTGGTCACGGACTCTATATAATTTATCTAAAAACTTATTTGATTC
>CEOP01008958.1_pt1 | contig 13544 bp, 13 predicted proteins | sample 361301 | NCBI WGS metagenome assembly CEOP01 (sample SAMEA2619548, study PRJEB7988) | marine metagenome | biome: marine biome (ENVO:00000447); feature: deep chlorophyll maximum layer (ENVO:xxxxxxxx); material: "saline water (ENVO:00002010), including plankton (ENVO:xxxxxxxx)" | depth 55 m
ACTTCTCTTCTTAAAAATTCACAATTTAAAAAAGCTAAGATTTTATAGTAAAATCTAAACACACCTCTGGTATTGATAAAATTGTATCGTAGAGGTGAGCGCCCGTTGTATTACAATAAATGAAATTGTCAAGGCGTATATTGCTGAAAAAACCCTTTAAAATCAGGCAAAATACGCGTCTAATAATTGCAAACTTCTTCTAATTTTTATAAAAACAACTATGACGTTAAAAGATTATTTACCAAAAAGTTCTAATGTTTTCTTTGAAAAAAATTGGAAGTTAAGCTTCATTTCTCTAAAAAAAATTAGCTTTATAATCTATTTTTCAATTTTAATACTTAGCTTTCTAACTTACTCAATTACTTACAATTTCATAAACAACCAAAAAAAAAACAATGAACAAAATCTTGAAAACTTTTTTAGCAGCCAAGATTTCAAAAATGTAAAGAGTTCAATTTTTAGTAATATTAAAAGTCCCTATATAGAATTAAATTATAACATTGAGGCTAATGACTCTATAGGAAAGATTTTGAGAAAATTTAGAGTTCCGGATAATGAAATTCAAAAAATTATTGAAGGTTTAAAAAAAAAGAAGTTGACCAATATCTATGCAGGCAGAGAATTAAATATTGTTTTAAAAAAGATTAATAAAAGTGAAAATACAATTATAAATATTTTATATCCAATAAACAATACCCTTAGTGTTGAAATTAGAAAAAAAAAGGAGTTATTTGAAATTAAAGAAAATATTTTAAAACTTAATAGAAAAGAAGTAGTTATAAAGAATACAATTAATAATAACCTTTATTCTGCAGCTATAGAGGGTGGAATAGAGCCTAATATTATAATTGAATTTGCAAGGATTTATGGATTTGAAATAGATTTTCAAAGAGATATTAGAAAAGGAGATACATTTGAAATTTATTATGAAAGATTTTTAGATGATAATAATATTGTAAGAGATACTGGAAAAATAATTTTTGCTCACATGAATGTTAATAACAGAGAAATCAATCTTTATAATTTCAGTGATAATAATGAAAGTGGTTACTATGATATTAGTGGAAAGAGTATTGTCAAATCATTAATGAAAACTCCGATTAATGGTGCAAGACTTTCATCTTCATTTGGAATGAGAAAGCATCCAATTCTTGGTTTCAATAAAATGCATCGAGGAACTGACTTCGCTGCTCCAACCGGTACGCCTATTATGGCATCTGGCTCGGGAACTGTAACTCGTGCTAGATGGTGTGGTGGAGGAGGTAACTGTGTAAAAATAAGACACAACTCTACTTATGAAACTATTTATGCTCATATGTCAAAATTTGCTGGAGGTATACGTGAAGGTAAAAAAGTAAAGCAAGGTCAAATAATTGGTTATGTGGGATCGACTGGACTTTCTACTGGTCCACATCTGCATTACGAAGTAATTGTAAATGGAAAAAAAGTTAATTCACAAAAATTAAAATTACCTTCAGGAAAAATATTAAAAAATGAGGCAAGAGAAAGATTTGAATTAGAAAGAATTAAGATTGATTTAAAACTTGCAGAATTAAGGGATCTTAATTAAAGTTTAGTTAAATTGTTGTCTTTATTTTCGCTGTCTTCTTTTTCTTTTTTTATTTGATTGTTGTCAGCTGATGACTGAGTTTTATGATTTAACTCAGCTAGTTTCCTTGAAAAATGTTCTGCATGTTGCAAATAATTTTCAATTAAAACTGGATCCCCGTTACTTTGGGCATCTTTCGCTAATTGTTGATATTTGCTAATTACTTTTTCTATACTCGCAGGATTTAATAATGGGCCATTCCTACTAAAACTTTTATTTCCAGCATTATTAGAATAATGACCGTTATTATTTAGATTAGAAGAGACTCTTCTTCTAAAATTATTTTTTTGTGGTCTTCCTCTGAAATTTCTTCGTCTATTATTATTCATTTTTTAATTAATAATGTTGTAACATTGAAAATACACTTCTTATATTATTTTTGTAATCCTTTATTAAAAACTTCTCTCTAAAATTACTTAACTTTAAAATTTTTGATGCTTTTTTATATTGCCCATTTCCAATTTCTAAGGCAAGCATTCCATTTGTTTTAAGGATTTTTCTCGATTTGTAGATAACTTTTCTTATAACGTCAAGCCCATCATTTCCTCCATCTAAAGCTATTTTAGGCTCAAAAAACTTAATATCATCGGAAAGATTTTTTAATTGATGTCTCGCGATATATGGTGGATTAGCAACTATTAGGTCAAATTTATAATTAGGAATTTTCATAAACGAAGCATTAATAAATTTTATTCTTTTACAAGTATTATTAATTATTGAATTTCTTTTAGCTATTTTTATAGCTTGTTTAGATATATCAATTGCAACTCCTTTAGACATACAAAGTTCTTTAAGTAGGGAAATTATTATACAGCCCGAACCAGTACCAATATCTAAAACATATGGACTGGAATTCTTATAATATTTTAATATTTTTTCCACCATTAGTTCTGTTTCTGGCCTAGGTATTAAAACACCTTTATCTATTTTAAACTTTGTACTCCAAAATTCCTTTTTATTTAAGATATAAGCCATTGGCTCTTTTTTTATAGCACGTCTAGAAATATATTCTTTAAACGATTTAATTTGATTATCATTAATTTTAAAATTTGAATTAATAAGAAAATTTTCACGAGATGTTCCCATCATTTCTGAAAGAATTAATTCTGAGTCAATTTGATAAGTTTTTATCTGATTTTTTTTGAGAAAATCTGAGCCTATTTTTAGTAATTCTAAAGCGGTCATTAATTTAAATTTTGTAGTTTCATATTTTGTTCCTTTAATCTTAAACTATCGTTCATTTCTTCATGAATCTCTCCGCTTAAAAATTCAGTTAATTTGTGTAAGGTTAAATTTATTCTGTGATCTGTGACTCTTCCTTGAGGAAAATTATACGTCCTAATTCTTTCTGATCTATCTCCACTTCCAATTTGGTTTTTTCTATTTTCTGATCTCTCCTTATCTTTTTTTCTTTTTTCTGCTTCGTAAACCCTGGCTCTTAAGATTTTAAGTGCTTTTGCTTTATTTTTATGCTGAGATTTTTCATCTTGTTGACTCACAACTACACCTGAAGGCAAATGAGTAATTCTTACTGCGCTATCTGTAGTGTTTACAGATTGTCCTCCTGGTCCTCCAGAACGAAACACATCAATTCTTAGATCGCTATCTTTGATATCTATATCTACTTCCTCTGCCTCTGGAAGGACAGCTACTGTTGCTGCAGAAGTATGAACCCTTCCTTGAGTTTCTGTATCAGGTACTCTTTGAACTCTATGGACTCCGGATTCATATTTTAAATATGAATAAATATCATTACCTGTAACTGAAAAAATAATTTCTTTAAATCCTCCAGCTTCACTTTTAGATATATTAATAATTTCAACTTTCCATTTTTTTTTTGAGCAAACTTTCTCATACATTTTAAATAAATCTGAACAAAACAAAGTGGCTTCTAACCCTCCAGTTCCAGCTCTTATTTCCACTATTGCATTTTTTTTATCATCTAGGTCTTTTGGCAAGAGAAAAACCTTTAATTTATTTTCATTTATTTCATTCTGCCTATTTAATTCTGTAAGCTCTTTTTTTGCTAAATTAATCATCTCAGTGTCGCTATTTTCATCTTTAATAATATTTTCAAGATCGCTTTTTTCATTATTGAAGTTAAGATAATCTTTTGCATTTATTAAAATATTTCCCAATTCAGAATATTCTTTAGATTTTTCAGCAAAATTTTTTGGATCGATATCACCACTTGATAACTCTTTTTCAATAGAATTATGTCTTGAAACTATTGCTTCAACTTTTTCTTTAGGGATCATATTTAACTATTTTTTTCTTTTATTTTATCTTCTACTAATTTTACAACTTGATTAATAATATTTTCATTAATCACTTTCTTATGTGGTATGCCTGATAAATAAAGTAGATTATTATCATTTCCCCCACCCGTTAATCCAATTTCGGTTTGTGCGGCTTCACCCGGTCCATTTACTACACAACCTATTATAGATAAGGTAATTGGTTTTTTTATGTGAGATAATTTTTGCTCTAAAACTTTGACAGTTTCAATTACAGGGAAGGCTTGTCTAGCACAAGAAGGGCAAGAGATTATTTTAACACCTCGAGACCTCAAATTTAGTGATTTTAAAATTTCGTAACCTGCTTTTACCTCTTCCTCAGGATCTGCGGAAAGAGAAACTCTTATGGTATCTCCAATGCCTTTCATTAACAAAGATCCCATGCCTATAGATGATTTTATACTCCCTGAGAATAGTCCACCTGCCTCGGTAACTCCAACGTGCAAAGGATAATCACATCTATTAGACAGCATCTCATATGATTTAATTGCTAAAAAAATATCTGAAGATTTTACGCTTAATTTAAAATTGTAGAAATTATTATCTTCAAATAATTTTACGTTATACATAGCACTTTCTACTAGGGCTTCTGGACAGGGCTCTTTATATTTATCTAATAAAGTTTTTTCTAATGAGCCGGCATTAACTCCAATTCTAATAGAGCAATTATAATCCTTTGCAGCTTTTACTACTTCTAATATTCGATCTTTATTTCCTATGTTTCCTGGATTTATCCTTAGGCATGCTGCGCCATTTTTTGCAGCTTCGATAGCTCTTTTAAAATGAAAATGTATATCTGCTACTATAGGTACATCGACTTCCTTGGTGATTAATTTCAGAGATTTTGTTGAACTCTCATCTGGGCAAGATACTCTTACTATATCTGCGCCTTTTTCCACCAATCTATTAATTTGCTCTATTGTAGCTTTTATGTCTGTTGTAAGCGTATTAGTCATAGACTGTACGCTAATTGGTGCACTTCCGCCAACTAAAACTTTTCCAACTTTTATGGTTTTAGTTTTTTTTCTTTTTACTTCTCTGTAAGGTCTTAATTCCATTTTAATCTAAATTAAATATACTATGTAATTTTTTAACAGCTTTTAAAGTAAAGCTTTCATCTATTATCACTGATATTTTTATCTCAGATGTTGATATTGCTAATATGTTTATTTTTTCATCGGATAAAGCTTGAAACATTTTATATGTTACACCAGGTGTTGTTACCATGCCTGCTCCTACAATTGAGATTTTTGATACATTATCTCTATAACTTAACTCATTAAATTTTATTTTATTATTATTTTTTAATATTTTCAAAGCTTCCTTTAGATCTTCTCTTTTTATTGTAAAGGTAATATCTGTTGTTTTGTTATCTGATGAAATGTTTTGTATCACCATATCTATGTTAATTTGACTAATACTCAAAGGTTGAAAAATTTCAGCTGCAACTCCAGGCCTGTCCTCTACTGATTGTAAGGTAATTTTAGCATCATCTTTAGAGTATGCTACTCCCGTAACAGCTTTACTATAATCTAAATTTTCTTTATTAAAAATTTTTGTACCCTGCCTATCTGTAAATGTTGATCTAACTTGAAGTGGTATTTCATATATCATTGCAGTTTGTACTGCAGAGGACTGCATAACTTTTGCTCCTAATGATGAAAGTTCTAACATCTCTTCATAAGATATTTTATCTATTTTTTTTGCAACTGGAATTTTGTTAGGGTCTGTAGAATATACCCCGTCAACATCTGTATATATTTCACATGTGTCAGTATCGAAAATTTTTGCTATTGCCACAGCAGTCGCATCTGAACCACCTCTACCAATTGTAGTGATATTTCCTGCGCTGGAAACACCTTGATATCCTGGGATTACCGCTACTCCACCACTAGACAAATAATCTTCAATTTTTGAAACATTCATGTTTATAATTCTAGAATTATTATGATCTCCCTCAGTCAAAATCGGAATTTGCCAACTCATAAACGATTGAGCTTTGACACCTATTTCTGTTAAAGCTCCTGAGATTAATGAGCAAGAGGCTTGTTCTCCTGTAGCTAATAAAACATCAAGTTCTCTTTTATTAAAATTATTTGAAACTTTTTTAGCAAGAGAAATAAGTTCATTTGTTTTTCCAGCCATAGCAGAAACAACAACTATAATTTTATTTCCTTGGGCCGACTCTTTTTTAATTATTTTTGCCGCATGCATTATTCTTTCGATAGAGCCAACCGAAGTGCCACCAAATTTTAAAACTTTTTTTGTCATAATTAAGTTTTTTATAGTATTAATATATATAAAAATACTTTTATAGAAATGTATGACTACAATAAATAACGATGAAATTCAAAAATTTTCAAATCTTGCTGAAGAATGGTGGGATGTATCAGGTAAATTTAGACCTTTGCACATGTTTAATCCAATTAGGATAGAATATATATTAGATGAAACGACAAGTCATTATAACAAAACGGACAAAAAGTTTCCACTAAAAGGCTTAAAACTTTTAGATATCGGATGTGGTGGTGGTTTAATGTCAGAGCCAATGTGTAGATTGGGGGCTGAAGTTACAGGTATCGATGCTTCATCTAAAAATATTAAAATAGCAAATTTACACTCCAAAAAAAATAATTTGAAAATAAATTATATAAATACTTCGCCAGAAAATATGAAAGAGAATGAGAAGTATGACATAATTTTAAATCTTGAAATAGTTGAACATGTTGAAAATATAGATTTATATTTTAAAAGTTGTGCAAAATTATTAAAAAAAAATGGAATAATGTTCACAGCAACTTTAAATAGGACATTTACTTCTTTTATAAAAGCTATAGTTGGAGCTGAATACGTTATGAGATGGTTACCTATTGGTACGCACGATTGGAATAAATTTTTTAAACCAAAAGAAATTGAAGAAAAAATTTTAGATTTAGATTTCTTTATTAAAGATACCAAAGGTTTAGAATATAATATGTTTACTCAAAAATGGAAAAAATCTAACGATTTATCGGTTAATTATATAATCACTAGTGTAAAAAATTAATTATCTTTTTCAACCCAAGGTATACTCACTAACTCAATTCCTTCTTCTTTCAATTCTTCTTTTTCATCTTCAGTGGTTGAGCCGTAAATATTTTTCTTGCTTGTTTTATCGTAATAAACTTCTCTAACTTTTTTGGCAAAGTTTTTTTCTACAAATTCAAAATTTTTTTCTACAAATTTTCTTAAGTTTTGAAGGTCCTTTTTAAAGGTTTTCATTTCAGTATTTGGAATTTTGTTTTGATAATTTAAATCTTTTGTATTTAAAATTCTGGGAGCCATAATTGATTTTTCTACACTTTTTGTATGACAAAAAATACATTCAATTAATTTCTTCTTTTTTAATCTATCGAATTCTTTTGAGTCTGAAAACCAGCTTTCGAATTCGTGTTTATTAATGCATTTTAGATTATATTTAATCATATTATAGATTTAATACGAATTATTAAGATTTCAAGTTGCATTTTTATAATCTGCATTTATATCAATATAATCATGAGTAAAATCACATGTATAACAATCAAAAATTTCTGATCCTAAATTCAAATTTATTTCGATAATAATTGAGTCCCATTGCATATATTCTCTCAATTTTTGAACATCAATATTTTCAACTGGAGATCCCTTTTCAGCTAGTAAAAATTCTCCAAATTTAATTGAAATTTTACTTTTATCAATTTTTTCTCCTGATTTTCCAATACCCATTACTACTCTTCCCCAATTAGGATCTTCTCCGGCTACGGCGGTTTTAACTAGTGGAGAATTAGCTACAGAAAATGCTATTTTTTTTGCACTTGATATAGATTTTGCGTTAACCACTTTTATCGTTAAAAATTTTTTTGCACCCTCTCCGTCAACAACAATTTGTTTTGCTAGGTTTAAACAGACACTTTTAAGTGAAGTTTCAAACTTTTGAATAACAGGATCAGTAATTCCTCTACTTTGGCCAATCTGAACTTTTCTAGTTGAAAAAATTGATACCATATCATTTGTTGATTGGTCGCTATCAATAGTAATTGCGTTAAAGGTATTCATTACAGCTTTTTTAAGCAAAACCTTTAGAAGATTTGATGAGATATCAGCGTCAGTAAAAATAAATGAAAGCATTGTGCCTAAATTAGGAGCTATCATTCCTGAACCCTTTGCAACTGCTGCGATTCTAATAATCTTATTATTAAACGTAAATTCTTCATAAGCTAGTTTCGGTTTTGTATCTGTCGTCATTATTGCAGAGGCAGTTTTAATCCAAATTAATTTATTTTGATCATCTCTTAATTTTGAAACTAGATCATCAATTCTACTGTTGATTTGATCTACTGGAAATTTTTCTCCAATAACTCCCGTAGAAGCGAATACCAAATCTTTTATTTTAATTGTTTCAGTTATTCCGTCTTCTGATTTAGATTCTCTTAAAGTAAGTGTTTTAGCTAAATTTTTTGCTATCGACTCAATACTCGCATAACCCTGCTCTCCGGTGAAAGTATTAGCATTTTTTGTGTTTACCAATAAAGCTTTAACTGTTTTTTTATTAGATTTTTCATTCCAAGTTATTGTTTCTGAAACGATTGAATTTCTCGTAGATAGAGTGGCATAATTTGCCCCCTCCTTAAAATAAAAAAGGGCTAAATCATCTCTGCCATTATTATAAAGGTCGGCTGAGATCGAAGAAACCTCTAAGCCATCTAAGGGCTTAAGATCTTGAAATTCACCCATTTTTGATAATTTAGATTTATCTGAGAGAAAATTTTTTAAATTTATTGTCATTGTTAATATTTAATTTAAGTTATAAATACATATATAAAGTATTAATGAAAATATTTACAGCAGCATTTAGTAAGATATTTAAAAGCGGTAATCAACAAGAATTAGATAAAATTAAACCTTTTATTGTTGAGATAAACGACAGAGAAAGTGCGGTTTCTTCTTTAAAGGACAATGAATTTAAAGAAAAAACCTTCTCTTTAAAAAAGAAAGTTGCATCTGGTGTAAATTTAGAAAAACTTATTCCTGAAAGCTATTCTCTAGTTAGAGAAGCTGCAAAAAGAGTTTTAGGGGAGAGACATTTTGATGTCCAGTTAGCTGGTGGTATTGTTTTGCATCAAGGTAAAATCGCTGAGATGAAAACAGGTGAAGGTAAAACACTAGTTTCTACATTGCCAGCTTATTTAAACGCCCTAGAGAATAAAGGTGTGCATATTGTTACAGTAAATGATTATTTAGCAAAAAGAGACTCGGCGTGGATGGGTAAAATATTTAATTTTTTAGGTATTTCTACAGGCTGTGTAACAGCTGATTTAGAAGATGAAAATAGAAAACAAAATTATTTAAAAGACATCACTTATGGAACTAATAACGAATTAGGTTTTGATTATCTAAGGGATAATATGAAGTATGATATTAAAGACATGGTACAGAGAGAGCATAATTTTTGCATTGTAGATGAAGTTGATAGCATTCTGATTGATGAATCTAGGACTCCTTTAATTATATCAGGAAAAGTAGAAGACAAAAGCAACTTATATCTTATTGCAAATGAATTTGTGAAAAGATTAGAAAAGAAAGATTATGATTTAGATGAAAAAAATAAAAATGCTATTTTAAATGATGCTGGCATAGATAAAATTGAAAAATTAGCAATTCAAAAAAATTTGCTTAAAAATAATAATTTTTATGACCCTGAAAATTTAAACTTGGTTCATCATATTAACCAATCCCTCAAAGCTAATTTACTTTTCCATAAAGACAAAGATTACATTGTGAAAGAGGGTAAAGTGCAAATTATAGATGAATTCACTGGAAGAATTTTAAGTGGAAGAAGATACTCTGATGGATTACACCAAGCAATTGAAGCAAAAGAAAATGTAACTATACAAGAAGAGAATCAAACTTTGGCGTCAATTACTTACCAAAATTATTTTAGACTTTATAAAAAACTTTCAGGCATGACTGGAACCGCTCTTACAGAGTCTGAAGAATTTTTTGATATATATAGATTAAATGTGATCTCAATCCCAACAAATAATAAAATGATTAGAAAAGATTTTAACGATTTAATTTTTAGAACTGAAAAAGAAAAATATGATGCAATAACAAAAAAAATAATAGATTGTAATAAATTGGGTCAGCCAGTTTTAGTAGGAACAACTAGTATAGAAAAATCTGAAAAAATTTCTCAATTTCTTACAACAAAAAATTTAAAACACAATATTTTAAATGCAAAATTTCACGAAGAGGAAGCAAAAATTATTGCTGAAGCTGGAAAAGTAAATGCCATTACAATTGCTACTAACATGGCCGGGCGTGGAACAGATATAAAGCTTGGCGGAAAAATAGATGAGAAAAATTTAAAAATAGATGAAAGCGATGTAAAATCTCTTGGTGGATTATGTGTCATTGGAACTGAGAGACATGAGAGTAGAAGAATTGACAATCAATTAAGAGGGAGATCTGGAAGGCAAGGAGATCCAGGAACTTCAATTTTTTACATTAGTTTACAGGATGAATTAATGAGGCTTTTTGGAGGAGATCAAATCGATGGAATGTTAAAAAAACTAGGCCTAAAAGAAAATGAGTCTATAGACCATCCTTGGATTAATAAAGCAATGGAAAGAGCTCAAAAAAAAGTGGAGGCTAGAAATTTTGATATAAGGAAAACACTAATTAAATTTGATGATGTTATGAATGATCAGCGTAAAGTGATTTTCAGCCAAAGATTAAATATTCTAAAACAAACCGAAATTAATAAAATTCTTAAAAATTTTTTAAATGAACTTTCGCAAAAACTTATTAAGCTAAAAATTGATTACAAGACCTCTAACGATGAAAATACCTTTTTGGCTGGAATAAAAAATTTAACCGGAAATGCCATTAACAAATCTAATTTGCTTAATTTCGCTAATTTAGAAGATACAAAGTTTTTAAAAAAAATTGAGGATATCTACGATTTAAAAAGAGAGGAAAAAATTAAATTAATAGGTATTGATCAATATAATGATTTAGAAAAAAAAATTTTTTTACAAGTTTTAGATTTTTCTTGGAGAGCACATTTGCAATATTTGGAGCAACTAAGACAAGTAATTGGATTAAGAAGTTATGGTCAAAAGGACCCTTTATCAGAATTTAAAAAAGAAGCTTTTACATTATTTGAAATACTATTAGAAAAAATTAAAACTGATGTTTTAAAATTCCTTTTAAATATGAATTTGGTTTTTTCTGATAAAACAACAGATAAAGTTCCTCCAGTAGAAAAAAGTCAGAAAGTGGGTAGAAACGACAAATGTCCTTGCGGCTCTGGAAAAAAGTTTAAACATTGTTGTGGCTCAGTATAATTAAAAAAATGGATCGTAAGCCCACTGTAATAAAGCCTGACGCTGTCTTCTTCGGCATTGTAAATCACCTTCTTCACAGTTTTTTTTTACTGCAGGTCTATGTCTATCGCCGAATGCCTTCCACCTTTTAATTTGAATAATATCAATTTCAGGTATCCTTCTACCATTTTTAAATCTACAGTACCATTGAAACCACCCGAGAGGATCTTGTTTAAAAATCCAACCTTTATCAATCCATTCTTTTCTGGAAAGACCAGACTCAATTTTAAATCTATTAAGTTCTATATCAAAAGTTTTACTCATTTTTGCCTTTTTAAACCATTCCTTTGGAAATTCTTTAATATCTCCATCGACGAAGTATGAGCCTCCAAATACTCCCAACTCCAACATTTTTTTTGGAGTTAATTGTGGCTTAAATATTTTATAAAATTCTTTTTTTATCATTTGGTGGTGGCCTTGGTTTGAATCGCACAAACGACACATACCTTTTCAGGGTACTGCTCTACTACTGAGCTACAAGGCCTAAAATCTAAAAGTTATTCTACCTTTAGTTAAATCATATGGGGTCATTTCGACCATCACATTGTCTCCGGCAAGTACTCTTATTCTATTTTTTCTAAGTTTTCCAGCTGTGTGAGCAAGAATTTCATGATTATTCTCTAGTTTAACTCTAAACATAGCATTAGGTAGTAACTCTGTTACCTTACCTTTAAATTCTAAAGTTTCTTGCTTAGCCAATTATTTTTCCTCCAAACTTATTTTAAACATTACAAATCTTTATGCCTAGGTTTATTTTTACTCTCCCAGGGTTTCCCTTGATCATCTAGAGTAACTTCAATAGCTTCGGTTACTAGTTTTATAATTACATCTCCAGAAAATATTAAATTCATCTCATAGTTTTTATCAGGCATTTTTAACGTTTCAATAGCTAAAAAGTCTAAAAATCTCTCTTTTTTTTTTTGATTTACATTTTTTGAGGTAACTCTCAGCACATTCTCAAATTTAAGCATAGTTCTTATTCTCTTATTTCTCCTAAAAACACCTTTTTCAATATCTTCCCACATAAAACGATTTAATTGCATTAGAAAAATCCTATTTTTTTTTAAGTTTGCTATGTCTGAAGTGTTAGCAATAGAGTCCTGTAGATGAGCAGAAATAACTCTTAAATCTTCATTGGTTTTTGCTATAAGTTTCAAATTTTGAACTTTCACTTCAAATCCTTGTTATTCTAGCTTTGCAGTTAGTTAATTTTTTTTCGAGATCTTGGTAGCCTCTGTCAAGATGATAGATTCTATTAATGTTTGTTCTTTTTTCAGCAATTAAACCTGCTAAGACTAAACTTACTGATGCTCTTAGATCAGTTGCCATTACTTCAGCGCCGTTTAATAAACTTGGACCAAATATGTAGGCAGTATTATTATGGATTTCTATTTTTGCCCCCATTCTTTTTAGTTCTGGAACATGCATAAATCTATTTTCGAAAATACTTTCTTTAATTTTAGACGTTCCATTAGCTTGCGTCATCAAGATCATTATTTGTGCTTGTAAATCTGTGGGAAAGCCTGGATAAGGTTCTGTTTTAATATTAACTTTTTTTAAATTAATAGATTTATATACTTCGATGAAATTTTTATATATTTTCATTTTTACACCCATCTTTTTTAAAATACTTATTTCCTTCTTTATTAAATAAGGGTTAATGTTTTTTAATTTCAACTTTTTTGCTGTTAAAGCTCCTCCTACTAGATAAGTTCCAAGTTCGATCCTGTCACAAATTACTTTATGTGATATTTTTTTCTGCGTAATTAATCCATCTATAATAATTTTTCTACTTTTAACTTTTATTTTTGCACCAAGTTTTTTTAAAAAACTTATAAGATCTTTGATTTCTGGCTCTATTGCGCAATTATCCAAAATAGTCAAACCTTTTGCTGCAACTGATGCCAAAATTGCATTTTCAGTAGCGCCAACAGATATACTTGGAAATTTAATCTTTGCTCCTGAGAGCCCATTAGTTGCCGAAGCAAAAATATAACCATTCTTTATTTTTATTTTTGCCCCAAGTTTTTTTAGTGCAAAAAGATGTAGATCAACTGGCCGACTTCCTATCGCACAGCCCCCGGGTAAAGATACTTTTGCTTTTTTGTATCTAGCTAATAAAGGCCCTAATACTAAAATTCCTGCCCTCATTGTCTTTACTAGTTTATAAGGAGCAACAGTATTTATATATTTTTTTTCATTTATAACTTCTACTGATTTTTTTTTTTT
>CEOP01032643.1_pt1 | contig 13543 bp, 12 predicted proteins | sample 361301 | NCBI WGS metagenome assembly CEOP01 (sample SAMEA2619548, study PRJEB7988) | marine metagenome | biome: marine biome (ENVO:00000447); feature: deep chlorophyll maximum layer (ENVO:xxxxxxxx); material: "saline water (ENVO:00002010), including plankton (ENVO:xxxxxxxx)" | depth 55 m
TTGGATCATGGATTTTAATTAATGTAGATCTCTGTAGATTTCTTATGATATTATGTACAGGAAAATCAAGTCTTTGCATTCTCCATAGTTGATCTGTGAAATCATCATATCTCTCTGGTGCAAGTTTATTTAGGAATGTAGGAGAAAAGAAAAATGCATCACTATCAAGGATATTATCTATTAAAAAATATAGAGCTCTTCGCTGATTATCAGCATCTACAACTTTCATAGGAAGAACATCTCTATTTTGACCGATATGGTGTCTGCTATGATGTATTCCACCAATAAATTTAGGCAGATTTCTAGATGCACCATAATACTCATATAAGCCTTGATAAAATACTGAGCGAAGCTTAGGATACCGCTCACCTTCTTTCTCAAAATTTGCTGAGATATTTGCCCAGTAGTCATTTGCAATTCTTATTTGATGATCATAAAATCTAATAGGGTCTGAGGCCATATCTCGTCTATTAGTAAGAGGGTCAATCCCAGTGGAGTAGGTGTCTTCATCTGTAGCGTATGCAAGCCACGGCTCTGTTGATCTAGATGCAATTGATTCTAGCCATTCATCATTTGATAAGTTAGATCCCTCAGGTTGCACAGCGTAGCCATATTCAATAGCCCAATAATCATATGGCCCTGGTTTAGTTTGAAAATAATTATGTCCACCATCTAATAAGTTTGTTGCATTGTAGTCCATTACAGAACCGGTCACTCCATACATGTCTGTAAATGAGGGATTGCTTAACTCCTCTATGCTAAATACGGAGCTAGCTTTAAAATTATGCCTCAATCCTAACGTATGTCCCACTTCATGCAATAGGAGATCCACTATTCCATCTTCAACAAATCTCATCATTTCTTCATTTGAATCTCCAATGATATTATTTGAAGTTAAATAATTCCATGTAAATGACATTTTATGTTTTAGATATTCCCCATAGTTACAGGTCATAGATTCATCATGAGTATGACTATGTTCATGATGGTTATGATTTTCTTGCCATATATCTTCAATACTCTTTTCACTTAGTAGTGGATCTATAAAATTTTTATAATCATCAAAATAGAATCGGACATAATCATTACTAATCCGTATATCTGCATCATAAAGTTCTCCAGTGTAGGGATTTGCTCTTGATGGACCAACTGCATATGCTGATTCAGGTTGCACAATCCACCTAATTGTATTGTATCGAACATCAGCTGGATCCCATGTTGCATCATCTGGCATTTGCTTCACAACAATTGCATCAATAAAGCCAAGTTTTTCAAATGCCTTATTCCATCCAAGTATTCCCTTTGTTACAGCCGGCCTAAATTCTTTGGGTATTGTATTCTCGAGCCAGTAAACAATTGGCTCAACTGGTTTTGAAAGTTTTTCATGAGGATTCTGTTTTCTTAGATCCCATCTATTTATATATCGGACATATGGGTCTTCTTTTAGTGTTTTTGAATAATCCTGATACATAGTTGTAAAATATCCCACCCGGTCATCTTCAAGTCTTGACATATAATATGATGATTCAATTGCAGATATGCTAATATGATATCGGTGCATCATACTCTTAGTTGATGCTAGAGTAAATCTATTTTGAGGATTCTTGCTCTTATAATGTAAATAAATATCTATTTCAGTATTAAGAGGAAAGGATTTGATATAATTATAGTAACTATTTTCTTTATCAAAATTATACTTATTATTTGTACGTCTAGAAACATTTGCAAAGTCATACATAAAAAGTTTATTTGCATCAATAAGTATAGCTTGAGTTTCCTCATTTGGTTTACCTGAAATTTTTGATGAGGCAATTATTGAGTTGGGAATATGACTTTCAATAGATTTATAGATAGCTCTGGATTTATCAGCTCTAAATTTTGTATTTTTTTCAACTAATTGAATCATATCTCCAACTCTCTTGAAAAAATATACTCCCTCACCCATCATTGATGAACCATCAAACTGATATCCATCTCCAGCCTGCCTTGTAAAGCCCATCAAGAACTCAACATCTAATTGTTCTGGAGATATCGAAAGATAAACTTTATCTTTATCCATATAGAAATCAAAGAATCCAGCAATAGATTCCATATCCTTCACTAAATCTTCATATCTTTTTCTTTTATCTTTTTTTACTGCAGGCTTTACTTCTTTCTTTTTTTCTTTCTTAAGCTTGGTTTTATCTAAAAAATCTATTGGTAAGGGCTTATAGGGATCAGCAATAAGACCATTGAAAGAAAAACACATAATTATTAAAAGAATTATTCGCTTCATAGAGAACTCCAACATTATTAAAAAATTAATTTAGACATCTTGTTCCTAAAAATCACCTTAATTATTATCTAATGATCATATCATTTCTTTTGGGACCAGTAGATATATGCTTTATTGGTGTGTGTAATATTTCTTCAATATAACATATATATTCTTTTGCCTTCTCAGGTAGGTCATCAAATGAATTAATCCCAACCGTTGAGCATTTCCACCCAGGTACACTTTTGTAGATTGGAGTAATATTATCAAATTGATTTATAAATGTTGATAAATTTTTTGATTTTTCTCCATTACATTCATATTCTGTGCATACTTTAATTTCTTCAAACTCATCTAGTATATCAAGTTTTGTCATTGTGATTTCATTAAATCCATTAATCATTATGCTATATTTTGCTAATGGTGCATCAAACCAGCCACATCTTCTGGGACGTCCGGTGGTAGCTCCAAATTCTTTCCCTATATTTTGTAATTTTTCGCCATCTTCATCAAATAGTTCTGTAGGGAATGGGCCATTTCCCACTCTAGTTGTATATGCTTTAAAAATTCCAATTAGCCTATCTATTTTATTTAGCGGAAGACCTAATCCTGTAGTGATGCCTCCAGATGATGGATTAGATGATGTCACAAATGGATATGTCCCATGATCGATATCTAGAAGTGTTCCTTGGGCACCTTCTATTAGCAAATTGTCACTTCCATGAAGGATAGGCATTATATCAGTTATATGTTTTGAAATAGTATTGCACGCTTTAAAAAAGACATCCAGTTCATTTTTTATACTATTAAGATCATCCGTTGAAATTTGATGGCTGGATAAAGCTCTATTAGTTTGCTTCTCAATTTTACTTTTTAAATTTTCATTATCAAGAAGGTCGCATGAACGAATGCCCTTTCTATTGTATTTATCAACATAGGTTGGGCCAATTCCCTTTCCTGTTGTGCCAATCTTATTATTAGATTTTTTTTCAGAATTAACATCAATTAGTTTATGAATTGGAGATGTAATATGAGCATTCATTGAAATAAATATATTATTGATTGTAAGACCTTTTGATTGAACATTTTCAAATTCTTCAACTAATTCGATTGGGTCAATTACCATCCCATTACCCAATAAGCACTTGCAGTCATCTCTCATCACACCAGAGGGAATCTGATGCAATACAATCTTTTGATTATCTTTATAAACGGTGTGTCCAGCATTTGCACCACCCTGGTACCTCGCAACTACATCAACTTCAGAGCTTAAGAGATCAACTACTTTCCCTTTTCCCTCATCACCCCATTGTCCTCCAATTATAGCAGAAATAGCCAATATTACTCCTCCTCAACTTTTATTCTTGATTTAAAAAATAGCATGAATGGACTTGCTATAAACATGCTTGAATATGTTCCAACTATTACTCCAATAATAAGAGCAAATGCAAAATACTTTATTGCTTCACCACCGATGAAAAACAGTATTGTTACTACCATTAACGTTGTAAATGATGTAATGATAGTCCTTGATAATGTTTGATTTAAGGATAAGTTTGCTAGATTTATTAGAGATAGTTTTAAATCCTTCTGCGTATTCTCTCTAAATCTATCAAATATAACAATTGTATCATTTAGTGAATATCCTACTATTGTTAAAAATGCAGCTATGATTGATAAATTTATTTCTAGATTTAATAAAGAAAATATACTCAATGTAATTAAGACATCATGCAAAATCGCAACAACGCTACCCATTGCATAAAACTGGTCAAATCTAAAGCCTATATAAATCATAAGCATTATTAGAGCTAGACCAATGGCATATATTGCTTGGTACTGAAGTTCTTTACCTACTTTTGGGCCTACACTTTCAATTGCCCTTATTTCAGGATTATAATCCCGTAGAGATTGCATGATTAGACTACTGATTTCTGTAGTATCTTCAATCTTCAGATTTGTTTTTATTCTAAACTGTTGATTTGAGCTCATTCCAGTAATCTCAGTTACTTCAGATTTATCTAAAATTGTAGAGCTCAATAAATCTCTAACTTTGTTTACATCGATATTATTAGCTGATGATATTTGAATTACTGTGCCACCAACGAAATCTATTGAAAGGTTTGGTCCTTTATTTACTATAAGCGATCCAATTCCAAGAATAATTATTCCTAGAGATAGATATAGTGCTATTTTAGCTTTAGAGATAAAATCTATATTATTATTAGTTATCATTTTCATTATATACTGAGTTTATTGTTTTTCTTTCCTAGTATTATCATATAAAATGTTCTTGTTATGAATATTGCAGTAAACATTGAGCACATAATTCCAATACTTAATGTGATGGCAAATCCTTTTATAGGCCCTGAACCAATATTAGCAAGTACAAATGCAGCAATTAGTGTTGTTATATTTGCATCCATAATAGTTATAAATGCTCGTTTATAAGCTGATTTAACAGCAGAAGTAGCATTCTTTCCAACTCTCATTTCCTCTTTTATTCTTTCAAAAATTATTACATTAGAGTCTATGGCAATACCTATTGTGAGAATTAAACCAGCAATACCAGGCAAGGTAAGAGTGGCACCAAGTATCGATAGTAAAGAAAGAATAAAAACAATATTAAGGAATAGTGATATGTTTGCTATAAAACCAGAAACTTTATAATAAAATAATATGAAAATCAATACAGAAATAAATGCTAGCAATAGAGCATTCTTGCCTGAATTAATTGAATCTTTACCTAAAGAAGGGCTCACAGATCGCTCTTCAACTATTTTTACTGGTGCAGCTAATTCACCGGCACTTAATACATTAGCAATATCTTGTGCCTCATTTGCATCCTCGAGCCCACTAATTTGAGTTTGGCCACCAGAAATTTGAGAATTAATTTGCGGGGCCATGAAAACTTTATCATCTAGTACTATAGCTACTCTCTTTCCAACATTTCTACCTGTAAAACTACTCCATTTTCTGGCACCTTCCCTACTCATAGAAAGATTGATTACCCATTGCCCAGAGTTATCAGATCCTGGACCAGCAATTTTTGCCATCGGATCTTTAACCATACCACCCACTATAGCTGGCTTATTAGATACATAGTAAACTGGAGTATATGAATCAATTGAAATTGAATTCTGTTCATTTTCAGGATTTGGGAAAGAAAGGCCATCTAATAACTCATTGGAAAGTACAAATCGTCCATCAAGATTAATGTCTGTTCCAGATTCTATTTCCTTTAGTAGCTGCTCAAACTCATCTTCTCTGCCATTAGTGACTCCAAGTTCACCAAACAGCTGATATAAATCAGGTTCTAAGTAATTTTGAAATAAGCTTCCATTGATATTTTTTGATGTTAGGTATTTATCTATTTTTACAATAGCATTATTAACTCTATCTGTACCTAGCACTAATGAAAGCTCTAAAGATGCAGTTCTTTTTATAAGCTCTCTTGCTCTATCTTTATCTTGAACACCTGCAAGCTCCACAACAATTCTATTAGCTCCAAATTTTTGAATAATAGGCTCAGAGACTCCAAATTCATCGATTCTATTTCTTAATACTTTTATAGCACTATTAAGAGCTTGGTCTCTATCAGCTTTTAGACTTTGAATGACCTCGTTATCATCAAGTGCCTTGTACTGGGGAAATTTTTGTGTGAGTCTAATATTTTTTTCTTTGCACTCATTTGAGAATGCGTCAAAGAAATCAATATTTTTTTGATTTATACTATATACAATTTGTCTAAGATCACTTTCAGACCTATTTAATTTATTTAAAACTAATTGAGCGACATCCAACTCAAGCTGGATATACATCCCTCCTTGCAAATCTAGTCCTAATTTGATTGCACCCTCATCAATTATATTCTCTTCTGTAGTCGCAACAAAGCTATAGGCTTCAAATGCTCCTTCTCTATAATTATTAATACATCCATTGTGTGAGAAATTAAAGTTTAAAATTTCTTTTTTAGTATCATAGTATAGATTAGAGCCACTGGCAGCAAGACATAAATCGGTCTCTTCTTTACAGCTTAGACTATAAATTTCGTTATTCTGATTTATATCTACTTTACCCCAACTGTATGTGAGTTGCTTTGAGTTGTTTAAAAGCAATGCTTCTATAGAGTCATGTTTGCTATCAGAATAAAATTCAATACTTTGCAAGCAATCCTTGTTTATAGTTTGGTTAGACTTCAATAAGATACCTGTGCCCATTGGGATAGGCATTGAAGGGGAACTGAATGCTATTTTATATTCAGAGCCAACCACATATTTATTATATGTTGGAGCTAAAAAATAACAGGCCACTCCAATTAGTAACAATATTAGAACAAGTCTACTTTTGAAATTATTAAACATGTATATTAATTTCCTTTAAGGATACAGTTAACAAATTTAATTGTATCAGCATTGGTTAGAAAGAATAATTATAAAAATTTATTTTAATAATTATTTTTATATATAAAATTAATTATTATTATAAAACTTCTTATGAGTAAAAAAAGTAAATCAAAGATAGTAGCAATCATAAATCAGAAGGGCGGTGTGGGAAAAACTACAACGGCTGTTAATCTTTCTGCATATTTTGCAGCTTCTGAAATTCCTACACTTGTCGTTGATATGGATCCCCAAGCAAATTGCACCTCAGGCTTAGGAATTGAAATTGGTTCATATAAGAAGTCAGTATATGATGTAGTTATTGGCAAAAAGGATATTAATGATTGTATATTAAAAACGAATTTAGATTATCTAGATATTCTACCTGCCAGTTCACAGCTTGTCGGTGCAGAAGTAGAGCTAGTTGGGATGCTTACTCGAGAGAGGATGTTAAAAGACCAGCTTTTAAGTAAGGAAATTCAAAAAAAATATAAATATATAATCATTGATAGTCCTCCTTCACTAGGACTGCTTACTATTAATGTTTTAACAGCAGCCAATTCTTTAATTATTCCAATTCAATGTGAATATTATGCCTTAGAAGGATTATCACAGCTATTAAATACAATCCGATTAGTACAGAAGAAATTAAATAAGAATTTGGCAATTGAGGGAATTTTAGCAACTATGTTTGATAATAGATTGAATTTATCCAAAGAGGTTGTTCGAGAGCTTAAAGAATATTTTAAAGATAAAGTTTATAAAACTAAAATTCATCGTAATGTAAGATTGGGAGAAGCTCCCAGTCACGGTCAGCCTATATTACTATATGATGCTTCAAGTATGGGAGCAAATGATTATATGAATTTAGCTATGGAGTTTCTAAAAAATAATGAGTAAAAAAGCAAATTTAGGTAAAGGCTTAGAAGCTTTAATATCACAGTACTCAACTGATAAAGATGGCAGCTATATCAATGATTCTATTCCATTAAGTAAAATCAAGGCAAACCCAAATCAGCCAAGAAAAGATTTTGATGACTCAAAAATGGAAGAATTGATTTCTTCAATAAAGGAAAAGGGTATACTTCAGCCTATAGCTGTTCGAGAATTAAAAAATGGTGATTATGAAATAATCGCAGGAGAACGGCGTTATAGGGCAGCTCAATCAGCTGGGTTGGAATCTATACCAGCTTATATTTTATCAGTTTCTAATGAATCGGAAATTATGGAATATGCTTTAATTGAGAATATCCAAAGGGTAGATTTAGATCCTATTGAGGAGTCTGAGGCATTTGCCTTACTAAAGAGTAAGTATAATTTATCTCAGAAAGAAATTTCTAAAAGAGTAGGTAAGAGCAGGTCATTGATTGCAAACTCATTAAGATTATTAAAGTTACCTACTTCAATCAAAAAAGACATAAAAGCTAATAAGCTTACTATGGGACATGCTATTTCTTTACTTGGGTTAAAAAACAAAACACAAATGCTTGCAATCGCAAATAGGATTATTAATAATAAGTTAAGTGTTAGAAATACTGAAGAAATTGTATCTAAAATAAATTTATCTTCAAATAAAAAAATCAAGGTAAAAAAATCATCGAAATCTGGATTGATAAATGATTTAGAGGGAAAGCTTATTCATAAGTATGGGACTAAAGTCTCTATTCAATATAATAGTACTAATAAAGGTAAAATTATTTTTGAATATTATACCCAGGATGATTTAGAGCGCATCTTAGATTTATTACATAAATAATAAATTGATAAAAAAATACTACACGCTATTAATAGCTTCAGAATCTGATCATATCAATAAGTCTATTCGACTTTCTCAATTTTCTATGATTTTATTAATAATAATATTGGTGGTTGGGCTTTTCTTTTGTTATCGTGGTCTTTCGGATTATTTTAATCTTAGTCAAAATAAATTAAATCATAGCGAGCTCATTGAATTTAAATCTAATGTTGTTGACATTATTTTCAATAAAGAGTTTTCTGAAGATTCAGATTCCCTGAGATTGCGTAACATAAAGAATATGATTATAAAGGATGGGGTAAGTACATCAATGATAGCCCCGATAGATGGCTATTCTACTGAAGGATTAAATATAGATACTAACCACAATGGTGTAGACATTGTATCAAAGAAAGGTGATTTGATTAAGTGTGCACAAGATGGCATGGTTATATTTTCTGGCTTCAATCACGAATCTGGAAATACGGTAATTATTTCTCATCCATTCAACTATTTTACAGTTTACAGTCACTGTGACTCACTTTTTGTAAAAGAAAGAGATATCATTTTTCAAGGAGATCCTATTGGGACGCTAGGAGAGACAGGAAAAATAAAATCAGGACCACATCTTCACTTTGAAATTTGGCATAATGATACTATTATAGACCCTAGGAATGTAATCAAAAAATATGGAGAATTAGATGTTTCAACAGAATAGTAATTCAATGAGTTCTATAATAGGACCTGACTTAGATATTAAAGGTGACATTAATATAAAAGGTGATTTGCTTATATATGGAAAAGTCAATGGAAATATTAATTGTGAGGGTTTAGTTACAACTATGAAAGGCTCGACTGTTAAAGGGTGCATTAATACTATATTCGCAGATATAAGCGGAAAGATTGAAGGAGATTTAAAAGTTCAAAAGAAAGTGAGTCTATCATCTTCTGCCTCTTTAAATGGTGATTTACTAGCCTCTATTATTGTAATTGAAGAAGGCGCTCTATTTAGTGGATTATGTGATATGTCATCAGAAACAGATGCTTCCTCCAGTTTACCTAGTAAAAAAGTTGCAAATCTCAATGAAGGAACAAAAAACTAACTGGCTTAAATTTTCATCAATTGGCTTTCAAATTGCCGCCTCTTTATTATTATTTGGGTGGATTGGAAATCTAATTGATAATCGATTTTCTACGAACTCTATTTTTTTAGTATGTGGTTTATTGCTTGGAGGAATATCCTCATTGTATCAGGCATGGAAAATGGCTCAAAATCAGTGATTATTTATTGTTTTTTCTTTTTATTACTTGCAATAGTGTTACTTTCATTAAGTATAATTTCCATTAAAAAATTAGTCGATAGCAAACAATTCATTAGAGATCAAATTGCGTATTTTATTCAAAAGGTTCTGGCATTATCTTTAATTACATATTTTTTTTGTTTTTTTTCTCCTGAAAATAGTTCCAAATTCATACTATCATCTTTGGTTATATTTATAGTATTTCACTTTATAGAGGCTGTTATTATACAAAATAAAATTAATAAGAGAGATTTAAATGGCTAGTGCATCAGGTGGATTTGATGGCCAATCAATACTGAATCACGTTACTGATTTCAGATATAAAGACTATAATGATAAGATAGAATCTGTTTCATTGTATGACTTTCCTATTATAGGCAACCCTGAAAGTATATTTTATATAGATTTATCCATAACAAAGCATGTCTTGATGCTTTGGATCGTTGCAGCTTTTACTATTGGAATTACATTATATGCAACTAGAGCCTACAGAAATAGTATTAATACAAAACCAAAGGGAATAGCGCATCTATTTGAAATCTTAATGGAATTCATAAAATCAGATATCATAATTCCTAATATAGGTCAAAAAGGATATCGAACCTGGACTCCGCTCATTGCTACATTCTTCATATTTATTTTAGTTAGTAATTTCATGGGCATGGTTCCATTTTTTGAATTAATTCCAGGTGTATATGGTAGCGCAACAATAACTGGAAATTTTGCACTGACTTTAGCCTTATCAGTGATAACTTTTTTTGCAATCATTGTCGCTGGAACCATGAAGCATGGTTTTATTGGACATTGGAAAAATATGATTCCTGGTGGAGTTCCTGGACCAGTATTAATTATACTAATACCAATTGAAATTGCTGGTTTGATTATAAAGCCTTTAGCCCTCACACTCCGTTTAGGTGCAAATATGACGGCAGGGCATATTGGGATGGTTGCAATTTTTGGTATTCCAATGATTATATATCAATCAGTTAATTCAGTCGGCGTTGGGTTATCTGTAGGTGTTGTTTCTGTTATTTTAAACACAGCAATTTATTTTTTAGAGTTTATAGTATGTTTGGTTCAAGCGTATGTTTTTTCATTACTATCAGCAGTATTTATTGGTATGGCAATTCATGCGGATCACTAGAAGTTTAATTTATATTAATAAAGGAGTTAGGAAATGAGTAAAAGAAAAATGTTATTAATGGTTTGTTGTCTTATGGTTTCTTCAGCCTTTGGAGCAGATAATACGTACAAAGGACTAGCTGCGATTGGTGCTGCTTTTGCTGTTATCGGTGCAGGGATTGGAATTGGAAATATATTTTCATCTGCAGCTCAAGCTATTGCTAGACAGCCTGAAGCAACTAATGATATAAAAGGTACAGTTAACCTTCCGCTATTCCTGCTTGAAGGAGTTGCTATTATTGCGTTGGTTGTTTGCATTCTTGCTGTTGTAGCATAGTTAAATAAAATATAATAAAAGGTTATTATGAATAGGTTAATAATTCTACTATTAGTTGGTGGTTTGTTTGCTGCTCCTGGTAAAGGTGGTAGTTGGATTCAAATGTGGCTAGAACCAAATTGGGGTCTTTTCCTCTGGACGATAGTCACATTTTTCATTGTTTTATTTATACTCAGAATGGCAGCATGGAAGCCATTAATGGATACTTTAGATGCTCGTGAAAAGAGAATAAATGATGCTCTTTCATCAGCTGATAAGGCAAGAGAAGAGGCAGAAAAAGTTTCAAATGAGTATGATGAAATGATCAAAAAAGCACAGGCAGAAGCTCAAGAAATTGTTTCAAAAGGAAAAGAGTCTGGAGAAAAACTGAAACAAGATATTGAAAGAAAAGCAATGGAAAAAGCTGATGAGTTGATTGAGAAATCAAATAAACAGATTGAATCAGCAAAAGCTAAAGCTATTGATGAGTTAAAATCAATTTCTATTGATTTAGCTATTAAGGCAGCATCTAAGGTAATAAATAAAAATTTAGATGATTCAACAAATAGAGATTTAGCGAAGTCGACTATTAATGAGGCCAATTAATTGAAAGATACAAGAAAAATTAATAGATATGCACACTCTTTGATTAACACTTCAAATTCAAATAATCTCAATGAGACTATTAATAGCTTAATATCCTTCAAAGAGATGCTTAAGAAATTTCCAGATTTGCGATATTTGATTTCAACAAAAAAAGTTTCAACAGATAATAAGTTGAAATCTATCAGGAATATTTTTAGCAAGTATTTCAATGATATTTCAATGGAGTTCATTCTTCTTGTTATTAGTAATAATGATTATTCTATTTATAATGATATCTTAACAAAAATTGTAATGTTAAAGGAAGCTGATACGAAAACAAGAAAAATTAATATCACTTCCCATAAGGAATATACTTCTGATGATAGATCTGACATTTTATTAGCTTTAAAAAATAAATTTAATTTTGATGATACATCTGAAGCAAATTTTAGTGTTGACTCTAATATTATGGGTGGGATAAAAGTCAGAATTGGAAATAAAATTATAGATGGGTCAGTAGCAACAAAACTAAAGAAAATTAAACAATCTTTACTAGGTATTTAAAGGGGTAAGTATGGAAGATATAAGAACTGAAGAAATAGCATCATTATTAAAAGAACAACTTAACGATTTGAATTTAGACTTAGACGTATCTGAAGTTGGTGAGGTAATTTACGTTGGTGATGGTGTTTCAAGAATCCAAGGCTTAGAAAATGTGCTATCATCAGAATTGTTAGAATTTCCAAATAATGTTTTTGGCATGGCGATGAATCTTGAAGAAAATAGTGTTGGAGCTGTTTTATTCGGGGATAGCAGACTTGTTAAAGAAGGTGATATTGTAAAAAGAACTGGTAAGGTTGTTCAAGTTGGTGTAGGTAAAGAGTTTTTAGGTAGAGTAATTAATCCATTAGGTCAACCTGTAGATGGTAAGGGCCCAATAGATGCAAAAGAATTTTTACCTGTAGAAAGAAAAGCTACAGGAGTTCTATCTAGATACCCTGTTAAAGAGCCGTTACAAACAGGTTTAAAATCAGTTGATGCAATGGTACCAATTGGTCGTGGGCAAAGGGAGTTAATAATTGGTGATAGGCAAACTGGAAAAACTGCAGTTGCGATTGATACGATTATTAATCAAAAAGACACACACAACTCTGATAACCCAGTCCACTGTATATATGTTGCGATTGGCCAGAAAGAATCAACTGTTGCTAAAGTAGTAGCTGAATTAGAAAGTGCAGGTGCAATGGAGTACACAACTGTAGTTACTGCTAGTGCAATGGAACCTGCTCCATTATTATTTTTAGCACCATATACTGGAGCAACATTAGGTGAATACTACAGAGATAATGGTATGCATGCATTAGTTGTATATGATGATTTGTCCAAGCATGCATCAGCATATAGGCAGATGTCATTACTGCTCAGGCGCCCTCCTGGTCGTGAAGCATATCCAGGCGATGTTTTTTATTTGCATAGTAGATTACTAGAAAGATCTGCAAAATTAAATGAAAAACTAGGGTCAGGTTCATTGACAGCGTTGCCAATTATTGAAACACAGGAAGGCGATGTTTCTGCGTATATCCCGACTAATGTAATTTCAATTACTGATGGTCAGATCTATCTGGAGTCAAATTTATTTAACTCTGGACAAAGACCAGCTGTTGATGTAGGACTTTCAGTATCTAGGGTTGGTGGAGCAGCGCAGATAAAGGCTATGAAGAAAGTAGCAGGAACATTAAAGCTAGACTTAGCGCAATTCAGAGAGCTTGAAGCTTTTGCTAAATTTGGATCAGATTTAGATAAAGATACTCAAAAGCAATTAAATCGTGGTGCAGCTCTAATGGAACT
>CEOP01248748.1_pt1 | contig 13535 bp, 10 predicted proteins | sample 361301 | NCBI WGS metagenome assembly CEOP01 (sample SAMEA2619548, study PRJEB7988) | marine metagenome | biome: marine biome (ENVO:00000447); feature: deep chlorophyll maximum layer (ENVO:xxxxxxxx); material: "saline water (ENVO:00002010), including plankton (ENVO:xxxxxxxx)" | depth 55 m
TTAACAGCAGTACCTACTGAGGGATCGTAGTCATTATATTTAATTGTCTTTGGCTGCCAAACCTCTAAATAATTAACACTTGCAGCCATATTAAAATGTTTAAATACCTTAAAATTTGTACTCAATGGAATTGTATGTTGAATTCCAGATTTCGCGTTTTTAAACATCCTACTTGTAAACAGATCGTCTTCTGTTGTTACAATTCTATTTTCTGCTCTTGTACTATATTGAAAATTTATATTTTGAATAAAGCCCTTCTTTGGCTTGTCTCTGGGTTCAAAAGGAAAAATTCGATCTAAATTTCCCTGAAAAGTTGGTAGGGTCAGATTAACACTTTTAGTATTTGAATTCTGAGATAAATTAGCATTAATACTCATATTAATGCTAGGATTACCTGGAATCCTCTTGGAATATGCCACCGATGAACTCAAGGTATTATTTAAAAAATTAGGACTATTTAATTGATTGACAGACTCTCTAAAATAATCACTACTTCCGAAGTTAACTGATGCCGAAAAGTTAGAGTTTGGACTTGCTTTAGGGTCTTTAGAGTGGTTCCACCTTACATTAAAAACCGTTGATTTTGAATAACCTGGAAGACCTTTTTCCCCATTGATTAAATTTTCAAATCTTAGACTCAATCCTCCGCTAAAATTGTACATCATTCTGTACTTTGAGTCGATTCTCATTCCATAACTACCATTGCTGTAGTAATCTCCTGTCAAAGCCAAATCATAATAATCAGATAAAGCGAGATAGTACCCTCCGTTTTGTAAATAGTATCCTCTGTTGTTATTCTCTCCGATTGTTGGAAATAAAAAACCCGATTGTTTCTTTTGAGATGATGGAAAGTAAGCAAAGGGTAATGCTACCGGTGTTGGGACATCAGCGATATACATGTTTGTAAAACCAGTAACAATTTTTCCTTGTGGGACCATCTTTCCTTTTCTTATTCTAAAATAATAATCAGAATCATCAAGTTCACCTCCGGTTGTTACTTTTGCATCTTTAATATAATAAACTGAATCGTTTTCTTTTTTAGTAAAGGCAGCATAAACATTCATTCCGCTTTGAGCTGATTTAGAATTCCATATTAAGGCTTTTTTTGTGTCAAAATTAAATCGCATGGAATCGGGATAGATTTCGTTATTAATCTGCTTGAAAAATGGATTCTGAATTAAATTACCTAATGAATCCGGTATACGTCCTGCTGTAACTTCATTTTTAGAATAATCTAAAATGATAATTCCTGCTTTTAACTCCATATCTTGATAATATAACTCAGCTTCATTATAAAGTATTAATTTACTTTCTTTTCTATTGATTCTTACATAATCAGCTGCTTTGTATTTAACTTTATCTAAAAGTGTTGGCTCTTTATCGATAATTGAGTCTGTAATTACAGTATCTAGAGTAGCAAATTTTTTTTTACTATCAGTTTCTATAAATGTCTGGTCAATACTTAAGGTATCATTTATAGATTGAGAATGCAATTGGTTTAGCCAAAAAAATATTAACAAACAGACTGTATAAAATGACTTTGATTGCAAACTGAATAGTCCTAAATTTGTATTCGATAATTAATCTAAAGGTCAAAATTAGTGATATTTTTATAGTTGTTTGCAGATTTAACTCTTTTATCAATGCTTTTAAAATCTAGATCTAAGCTCTTATTCGCTTTATTATCATCTTTCGTTTTATTTGCAAAGGTGGAAATATATGATAGTAAGAATAACATAAAATACTTAAAACCTTTTGTTGTAGTTTTAGATGCAGGACATGGAGGTCATGATAGTGGAAATCGAGGAAATGGATATTATGAAAAAAATATTGCATTAAAAATTGCTTTAGGAATCGGAAAAATACTCCAAAAAAATCCAGATATAAAGGTCATATATACACGAAAAACTGATGTTTTTGTAAAATTAGTTGATAGGGCAAAAATAGCCAACAAAGCTGATGCTGATTTATTTGTATCAATTCATTGTGATGCATTCAAATCTTCTGCAGTGTTCGGTGCAGGTACTTTTGTTCTGGGTCTTCATGCTAATCAAAGAAATTTTGAAGTAGCAAAGAGAGAAAACTCTGTAATTTTTTACGAAGAAGATTACGAAAAAAACTATCAAGGTTTTGATCCTAACAATCCAGAGTCTGTAATTAGTTTAACACTAATGCAAGAAGCATACTCTAATCAAAGTATTGAAGCGGCTGATGCTATTCAAAAGAGTTTTATTTCCTCTTTGGGTAGGAAAAACAGAACAGTAAAACAAGCAGGTTTCGTTGTATTAAAGTATACTTATATGCCAAGTGTCTTGGTTGAGGCTGGATTTTTGACAAATAAAAAAGAAGGAGCATATCTTAACTCCAAAAAAGGGCAAAATGATATGTCTAGGTCAATTGCTAAGGCAATTGTCAATTATAAAATTGATTTAGAAAAATCTACAGTCCGCGGAGAAACCTCAAATCAGGATAAAGAATTGGTTTCCAAAAAAATTAACAAGGGAACTTTTTTCAGAGTTCAAATTGCAGCTAGTAAAAATTCATTAGATCCAAAGGGATCAAATTTTAATGGATTAGAGCCAATCTACAGGTTAAAAGTAGGGGGTTATTATAAATATTATTTTTCAAAATCAAATAGTTTTAAGCAAATTCAAAAAGAAAAGAGAAAAGCTAAAAAAAAAGGCTTTAATACTGCATTTATTGTCGCATTTGAGGGAGATAAACAGATAAAATTATCAGAGGCATTAGATAAATGAAAAGAATCATTTTGTATAAAAAAACAGTAGATTTGTAACTTTAAAACAAGACATTATAAACTTGAAAATTTCTCGTGAAATAAAAACAGCACTTTTGGTTATTAGCGGAATCATCTTATTTATATATGGTTTCAGTTTTTTGAAGGGTACCTCACTTCTTGAAAGAGATAAGACTATTTTTACTGTATATGATGAAGTTGAGGGACTTGTTCCTGGAGCAAAAGTGACAATTAATGGTCTTTCCGTTGGTAAGATTTCTAAAATTGATTTCCTCTCAAATTCTACTAAAATACTTATAACAATGAAGATTAGGAATGAATTAAATTTTTCTAGTAATAGCACTGCTCTTTTATATGAAACAGGATTAATTGGAGGAATGGCTGTAGCTATTAAGCCAGTCTTTGACAAGGGAAAAGAAATTCTCTATGGAGATACATTACCCTCAGAGGTCAAGCCAGGTTTAACTGAGTTAATAAATCGTCAGATAGAACCTTTACAAGCTAAAATTTCAAGTATGTTATCTAGTGCTGATTCCCTATTTATAGGTGTCAGTAATATTCTTGACAATGATACACAAGTAAACCTTAAAAACACACTACAAAACCTCTCTAATACCACTCGAAACCTCAATGAAGCTTCTGGATCTTTAATTAAGATTTTAGATGAAAATGAGAATTATCTCAATACAACTTTTAGCAATTTTGCAGACACCTCTGCAAATTTTAAATCTATTACTGATTCAATTTCAGATGCTAATATCTCTCTTACAATTAAACAGTTTAATAAAACCGTAAAGGGATTAAATTTAATTGTATCATCAATTGAGTCTGGAAAAGGTACTTTGGGAAAAATAGTTAATGACGAGTCATTACATGAAAGCCTGATGGATGCCTCTGATGAATTGGAGAGTTTACTTAGTGATTTAAAAAATCACCCTAAAAGGTACATTAATTTTTCCATTTTTGGAAAAAAGGAAAAACCATATATACCTGAAGAAAATAATTAATAAAGGTGGCATATTTATCCAATATTATTTTTTCAATTCTTTTATTAAGTTCGATTTTTTACTTTAGAAGAAACTTCCTTTTGATAAAAAGAAACATTTTACTGGGAAAGAATATTGATAGAATGGATAGGCCAAAGGAGAGGTGGATAAATATGCTAAGGGTTGCTTTTGGACAGTCAAAAATGGTAAGTAAACCTATTTCGGGCGCACTGCATATAATCGTGTATCTAGGTTTTATAATCATAAATATAGAGCTTTTAGAAATTATATTGGATGGTTTATTAGGTACTCATAGATTATTTGCCCCTTATTTAGGAAGTTTTTATAGCTTTTTGATTGCATCTTTTGAAGTACTTGCTGCACTTGTAATTATTTCAGTAATCTTTTTTTGGGCTAGAAGAAATTTAATTAGGATTAATCGTTTTTGGAATCCAGAAATGAAAGGATGGCCAAAAAAAGATGCGGATTACATATTGTATTTTGAAATCATTCTTATGTCATTATTTCTCTCAATGAATGCAGCAGATTCATTGCTTCAAAATTTGGAAGCTCCAAACTATACAAAAGCTGGTTTTTTCCCAGTATCTCAATTTATGATGCCTTTATTCACATCATTTTCAATTCAAACTCTAGTTCTAATTGAACGAACCTTTTGGTGGTTTCACATAACAGGAATACTTGTCTTTCTTAATTATCTTTATTATTCAAAACATTTACATATTCTCTTGGCTTTTCCAAATACTTTTTTTGCTAATCTTGATCCTAAAGGAAGGTTTAGAAATAATACAACAGTTAAAGAAGAAGTAAAACTTATGCTTGATCCAGATATAGATCCATATGCAAATATTGAAAGTGGTTCTGAGTCAAATAAATTTGGAGCATCTGATGTCTTAGATTTAAATTGGGTCCAATTGATGAACTCATATAGCTGTACTGAATGTGGCCGGTGCACTTCTGAATGCCCTGCTAATCAAACTGGAAAGATATTGTCTCCAAGGAAGATTATGATGGACACAAGAGATCGTTTGGAAGAAGTAGGTGCTAGTATTAACCTAAATGGCACGTTTAAAGATGATGGTAAACAGCTTTTAGATGACTATATTAGCCAAGAAGAGTTATGGGCTTGTACTTCCTGTAATGCATGTGTTGAAGCTTGCCCCATTGGTATTGATCCATTATCCATCATTATGGATATGCGTCAATACTTGGTTATGGAACAATCATCAGCACCAAGTGATTTAAATAGTATGATGAGTAATATTGAAAACAATGGAGCACCTTGGCCGTTTAATAACCAGGACAGGTTGCTTTGGGCCAATGATAATTAATTAAAACTTAAGTATGGAAAAAGAAGAAGCTGAAAGCTACTTACATAAAAAAGTTGAAAATGGAGAGGTTATAAGTCCCGTTTTGCCAGAGGGTATAAAAAACTATTTGGTTGATATTGATGGTACGATTTGTGATGACATTCCCAATGAAGAGCCGGAGAGAATGTCTACTGCAGAAATTTACCCGGACGCTCTAGAAACTCTTAATAAATGGTTCGATGATGGACACCTAATTTGTTTTTTCACCTCTAGAGTAGAATCACATCGTGAAGTAACAGAGCAATGGTTGAAATCAAATGGCTTTAAGTATCACAGCCTTTTGATGGGAAAACCAAGAGGGGGTAATTATCATTGGATTGATAATCATTTAGTTAAAGCCACACGATATAATGGAAAATTTACTGATTTAATTGAAAGGGAAGTTACTATCGAAGTTTTTGATGATGGAAAAGATTAATAATCTCAATTATCATGCATGTTCCCACTCTTGCCGAAATCACTGCTAAAGGAAAAAAACCTGAAATTTTATTTTGGGTAGGATGTGCTGGAAGCTTTGATGATCGAGCAAAAAAAATTTCAAAATCTTTTGTAAAAATTCTTCAAAAAGCATCTATTTCTTTCGCAGTTCTTGGCACAGAGGAAAGTTGTACAGGGGACCCAGCTAAAAGAGCTGGTAATGAGTTCCTTTTTCAGATGCAAGCTATGGCAAATATTGAAGTATTGAATTCATACTCGGTGACTAAAATAGTTACAACTTGCCCTCATTGTTTTAATACATTAAAAAATGAATATCCTGATCTAGGTGGAAAATATGAAGTAGTTCACCATACCCAACTCATTAATAGTTTATTAAATGAAGGTAGGTTTTCAATATCCGGTTCTTATTATAAAGGTAAGCGAATCACATATCACGATCCCTGCTACCTTGGACGTGCCAATAAAGTTTATGAAGCACCAAGAAAGCTAATTAAAAAATTAGATGCTGAATTACTCGAGATGAAAAATTGCAAAGAAAAGGGTTTATGTTGTGGAGCAGGAGGCGCTCAGATGTTTAAAGATCCTGAAAAGGGAAATAAAGATATTAATATAAAAAGAACAGAACAAGCACTCCAAACAAAACCAGAGATAATTGCTGCAGCTTGTCCTTTTTGTAATACCATGATGTCTGACGGTGTTACAAGTAAAGTAAAGGAAGCTGAAGTGGAGGTAAAAGATATCGCTGAATTGATCGCTACTTCTGAACGTTTATAAATATGATAGTATCCTTTGATAAATTACCGGAAGAATCGAGAGTTTGGATCTATCAATCGAATCGTATTTTTACAGCATCAGAATTAGATTTTATAAAAGCGAATGCCAATGATTTCTTAAATCAGTGGACCGCTCATGGAGCAAACCTTCAAGCGGCAATTGATATTCCATATGACCGATTTTTAGTTATTGCTCTGAATGAGTCTTTACAGTCAGCAAGTGGTTGTTCCATTGATTCATCCGTACGTTTTATTCAAAATTTAGAAAAACAATTAGGTGTAATCCTTTTGGACAAAATGAATGTTACTTATCGCAATAGCAATAAGATTGAATACATTTCACTTAAAGATTTTAGGAAAATGGCTAAAAAAAAAGTATTAAACTCAGATGTTGTTGTATTTAATAACCTGGTACTTGATAAGAAAGAATACAAGACGCTTTGGGAAGTACCTGCCACTTCTAGTTGGCATGCCCGTTATTTTTAATCAATTGATGCGCTTTAATTTTATTTTTTTGTTGCTATTTGGAGTTCACTGCTTATCACAGCAGCCGGATCCACTATTAGTCGATGAAACTCAGCAGCAGAAACAATGGGTGGATAGTATTTACTCTACTCTTAGCCTAGATGAAAAAATAGGTCAACTTTTTTTTCCTATGGTTTTTTCAAAAAAAGATGACCAGCATTTCGAAGAAATTAAAAGTTTGATTCAAGACAATCATATTGGGGGTTTAATATTTTCTCAGGGAACTCCTCATAAACAGACTGCATGGTTAAATTCATTTCAATCGTACTCCAAAATACCTTTATTGGTTACTATGGACGCAGAGTGGGGGGTTGCAATGCGCTTAGATTCCGTAGTTCCTTTCCCATGGAGCATGACTCTAGGTGCATCAAGAGATCATGAAATTATAAAAAAAATAGGTAGGAGGCTAGGGGAGCAGGAGCGATTGTTAGGAGTTCAAATGAGTTTTTCACCTGTAGCAGATATCAATACCAATCCCCTAAATCCAATTATTGGAAATCGTTCTTTTGGAGAAAACCATCGGAAAGTAGCCAAACAGGCTGTCGCTTTAATGGAGGGTCACCATCAAGCAGAAATCCTAACCAGTGCAAAACATTTTCCAGGTCATGGAGATACTAAACAAGATTCTCATTTGACACTACCTAAAATTAATTTTAGTAAAGATCGTATTGAGTCAAAGGAACTTTATCCATTCAAAAAACTTATCGAAAATAACGTAAGCGCTGTTATGGTTGCCCATTTAAATGTCCCAGCCCTTACAGGTTCTGACTCTCCTGCCTCTCTTTCAAGAAAACTTGTTACAGGGCTGTTAAAAGAAAAACTAGGATTTAATGGATTGGTAGTTACCGATGCTTTAAATATGAAAGGAGCAAATAATAATATTGAAGAAAATATTGATCTTGCCGCCTTTATAGCAGGAAACGATTTGCTATTAATATCATTAGATATTCCTAAAGGAATTCAAGCGATTAAACAAGCTTACGAAAAATCCGATTATATAAAAATAAGGCTTGAGGAGTCCTTAAAAAAAATCCTTAAAGCAAAATTTAAAGTCGGATTAACCGAAAGAAAATTAGTTGATACAGAAAAACTATATGAAAAACTAAACACCTTAGAAGATACCTTATTAATAAGAGAGGCTTTTAGTAAAAGTATTACCTTAATTAAGAATGATAATGATCTTATTCCTCTAGATTCAAACCAAAACTATTCCTATATACAATTGGGTGATGCACCTGGTAAGGTCTTTAGTGAAAGACTTTATCAAAATACTTCTATTGAAATTATTGATTTTAATACAGTCTCTCAGACCATGAAGAGCTTAAAAAAAGATTCAAAAGTTATTATAAGCTTTCATCGATCGGATATTAATCCATGGAAAGACAATGATTTCTCCGAAGAAGAGTTAAAACTAATTGAGGCCATAGCACTAGACCATGAGGTAATACTTAATATTTTTGTCAACCCTTATGCATTAGGTAAACTTAAAAGTGTTGAAAATATTGATGCCATTCTTATTAGCTATCAAAATAATCAGATTAGTCAAGAAATAAGTGCTGATATACTCGCCGGAGTTAAGGAGGTTAAGGGTGTTTTACCTGTGAGTATCAACCCTTATTTTAAAGTGGGTAACGGAATTCAGCTCCCTGCTAAACATCTCTTCATAAAAACAGATCCCTCGACTATGGGTTTTGATTTAAAAAAGCTTAATCGAATAGATTCTTTTGCGCAAAAGGTAATTGATTCGGCCATGACTCCTGGAATGCAAATATTTATCGCTAGGAAAGGTAAAATGGTTTACCAAAAAAGTTTTGGACACCATACATACCAAAAAAATGTAACAGTAAAAAATCATCATGTTTATGATTTAGCATCTTTAACCAAAATACTAGCTACGCTACCTTTAATTATTCAGGCTAGAGAAAATAACAGTTTTACACTTGAGAGTAAATTATCTGAACTTCTACCTGAGCTTTTAGACACAAACAAGGGGGATCTTTCAGTTAAATCAGTCCTATCACATTATTCTGGACTTTCACCTTGGATTCCGTTTTACAAAAAAACCCTTAACCGTTTTAGAAAACCAAAAAGAAAATATTATAGGAAAATTAAAAGGGGTCCTTTTAATCTGATAGTAACTAATCAACTTTTTTTAAAAGAAAGTTTTGGTAAGGAAATGAAAGAAATGATTTATGAAAGTCCTCTTCTAGATTCTATACAGTATAAATACTCTGATTTACCCTTTTACCTTTTTAAATATTATTTTGAAGGAAAGTATAGTAAACCTTTAGATGAACTTGCTGATGAAAATTTATTTAAACCTCTAGGGTTAAAAAGAACTTTCTTTAATCCGCGTGGAAAAATTCCATTAGAAGAGATTGTTCCCTCTGAAGATGATAATTATTTTAGATACACTAAGCTAAGGGGTTTTGTCCATGATATGGGCGCAGCTATGCAAGGAGGCGTTGGAGGTCATGCAGGGCTTTTTTCAAATGCTATAGGAGTAGGAAAAATCATGCAGCTTTATTTGAACAAGGGCTTTATTGATGGAAAAAAATATTTTACTGCGAATAGCTTTGATCAATTTAATCAATGTTATTATTGTGATAAAGGGAATAGGAGAGGAGTAGGTTTTGATAAGCCGCAATTATCAGGAGTTGGATCAACCTGCGGTTGCGTTGATCTTTCAAGTTTTGGACACATGGGATTTACAGGAACTTATGCTTGGGCTGATCCGGAGAAAGATCTGATTTTTGTATTTTTATCCAATAGAACTTATCCAAGTATGTCAAATAACCTTTTAGGGGAGCACAATATTCGAACCCGAATGCAAAAGCTGGTTTATGAGGCATTAATTAAATAGTAAAAAATTGAGAATTATAATCGTTTGTTATCCAACTTTTGGGGGAAGTGGAGTTGTCGCAACAGAATTGGGGCTTTATCTATCCAAGAAAGGCCACGAAATACATTTTATTACATATAAGCAGCCAGTTAGAATACAGAATTTGACTCCATTGCTTCATTTTCATGAGGTACATGTACCTACATATGACTTATTTAAATACCAGCCATATGAACTAGCACTTTCAAGTAGAATAGTAGAGATTGTTAAAAAATATAAGATTGAATTACTTCACGTTCACTATGCAATTCCTCATGCATATGCTGCTTACATGTCAAAAAAAATGCTTGAAGATGAGGGGATCAGCCTACCAATGGTTACCACTCTTCACGGTACAGATATTACTCTAGTTGGAAGTCACCCTTTTTATAAAAGGGCTGTTCAATTTAGCATTAATAATTCTGAATATGTCACTGCAGTTTCCAAGAGCTTAAAAGAAGACACTGAACGCTTGTTTGATGTTGAAAAACCAATTAACGTAATACCAAATTTTATTGATTTGTCAAAAACAAATGATACTGGTAATACAATTGATAAATATGTAGTTGCTTCTAAAGATCAATTTGTTATTACCCATATCAGTAATTTTAGACCATTAAAGCGAATAATTGATGTTTTAAAAGTTTTCGAAAAAATAAGAAATAAGCTTGATGCTAAGCTAATAATGGTTGGAGATGGTCCCGAAAAACTAAGAGCTAAAAGTTATTGCAAGTCTAATAAATTAGATGAGGATGTTCTTTTTTTAGGAAACAGTAATGAAGTTGATCAAATATTGTCTTTTTCAGATCTATTTTTGCTTCCATCAGAACAAGAAAGTTTTGGACTTGTAGCATTAGAGGCTATGATTCACAAAGTTCCAGTTGTGTCTACCGATATTGGAGGCTTGCCTGAGGTTATAGAAAATGGTTATTCGGGTTATTTATGTCCTGTGGGTGATATAAATTTGATGGCAGACCAAGCTGTTTTTATTCTTGAGGACTCAGATCGACATAAGAAATTTAAAAATCAGGCACTCGAAAGTTGTAAAAAGTTTGATATTAACAATGTCGTCATACACTACGAGGAATTGTATAGTAAGGCAATAAAAAATTAATTACTTAGGGTTGTATATTGCCTTGGCCTTTTGGTAAATTTCCTCTTTATCAAATGTCATTTTTTTTGTTTTTTGGGTAGCGAATTTTTCCAATTGATCATTAAAATGTTTAGATTCCGAGTGATCAGAACTTCCATATGAAATTATAGATTCAATTTCAACACCCTCTGGAGTGAATTTTACCAACTCAATGTAAGACTCTCCACTAACGGCTTTTCGCATACCTTCTTTATAGGGAGCTGTCCCAATTGAAGCTATTACATCGGGTAAACCAAAAATTGGCAATTCTTTCTCTCCTCTGACTAATTTTTGGAAGCTACCAAGTTTTATTTCAGTTGTACCAAAATACTTTTCCATATGCTGCAATGTCTCGATTAATGCCTTTTTTAAGACAGAAGTTGTGAATACTTTCGTCTCTGGGAGTCTATTATAGTATTTTCTGAGTTTACTATATAATACAGCATATGATCCAGCTCCATAAGAGTTTGCTGAAGCAACTCTATCCCAGGATTGAATAGATTTTAAAATATTTTTAACCCTAGGGTAATCTGATGGACGCATTAAAAATAATGAGTCAATGTCCATCCAGCTGTAGTTAAATGGATTTGGAAATTGTTTGTCGAATTTAATTCTTTTAAAATCATTGTAATCTAATTTAGGATATTGATCAATAAGTTTTTTTAGTCTTGTTGAACGGTTGTTATCGTACTGTTCAAACCCCATATTATTTGAGAATTTATTTTTTTGTGGGTTTTCAATAGAATCAGTTGATTTAAAGGGGGAGTGGTTCGCATTATAAAAATAACCAGATTTTGGTTGAATAACCTGAGGTAATTCCTCAATGTCATAGGTTGAGGTCCAGAGTGTTTTTTTAGTATTTCCTGGAACCACATTTGCCCAATCATAACCCTCGACTCGTTTAGGAATCAAGCCATTTGAAATATAAAAAATAGTATCATTTTTATCAGCATAACCAATATTATACCCTGGTAGTCCTTTCATTCTTAGGATATTGTAGAATTCTGTAAAATTTTTTGCTTTATTCATTCTCCACCATTGCTCTAGTGCTTTAATTTCAAAAAGTGATGGAGTTCTAACCGAATAATACCCTGAGTCATTTTTTAGAGTAGGACCATAAATACTTTCATAATATCTTTTACTTATTTTGATTGGAATACCCAATATTTTGATTAGTAGCTTAGCACGTTGTTTTTTAAGTTTGAGATATTCTTCATCAACACGGTAATATTTTTTTTTGGAGGGATGCATCTCTAAAGCAAAAACATCTGTTTTGTCTGGGATATTTACAGTGTGTGCCCAAGCAATATCTCTATTAGCTCCAATAAGAACATTTGGGCTTCCTGCAAATAAAGCACCTATAATGTCTGTTCCCTCTTCACTATTTAAATGGACCTCATACCAAGAAGTAGGACCATCCAAGGGTTGATGGGTATTTATTGCTAGATAAGTATTCCCATCTTTGGTTTTAGAACTATTAAAAGCAAAAGTATTCGAACCTTTAACTTCGTCTTTTACCGGCTCATAATTAAGCTTATTCTTCAATATTTTTTTTACCCAATAATCACCCTTTGAAGAAACAAATAGCTGAAGCTGACCATATAGAAAAAGGCTTTTAGTATTTATTGGGAATAATTTTTTACTAAGAACTTGTTCAGGATGAATCTCAGCAAAACGATTTATTCCCTCACAGTAAGCCTCAAGTATTGACTTGTATTCGTCACTAACATCTGAAAGGTACTTTTGTTCATATAGTCTATCGCTGCCAATAAATTGAGCAATGAAGTCTATGCCTAAAGCTTTTTTTCCCTCAACATCACTAAGCAATGAATTCCCTGCTAGGTAACCTTGCTGAATCGTTTTAAAATCATCTTCAGCATGAGCCCAAGCGAGTCCGTAGGCTAGTTCAGCATCAGTTTTAGAAAAAATATGTGGTACGCCATATTTATCCCTGACGATATCAATATTATTTGGATTGATTTGTGCACAAGCAACAAGCCCAATCATATTTATCAAACTATAAAACCAAAATGGAAACTTCATATTAAATTAATTTTTATTTTTATCACGAAAGTTAATGAACCCTAAGGGGATTAGTAGGAACAGTAACCAAATTCTTGTAAAATAAGTCACTAGTAGTGAAATCAAAAAAAACGTTAATGGCCAAAACCACTTATTATTTTTTTGAATCATTTTAATTATTTTCACATTTTCCTTCAGTCCACTCAGTTAGACCATTTATTTGAGCAAAACAAGTATTGGAATATGTTTTAAGGTCACATCCACATACAGGTTGATAAATTTCTATACATAATTGGTCAAGTTTTATTTTGTCTGGATCAATACAATTATTTGTTTCTTGCTCATTATCGCAGCAAATCAACGTTAACAATATTGGAGTAAAAAAATAAAGTTTCATATAATTATCAAAGATACTTGAAAGATGAAACCTTTTATGTTTTTTGTAGTCTAATTAGAAATTTCAAAATAACATTGATAATTTTACAATATAATATTACATAGTTCTAATTTAAATATGAAAAAACTATGCTTAAATATCAATTAGTATTACTTATTCTGATTTTATCTTGTTCTGAAAAAAACATTAAACCCAATTTAGTTTTTATTTTAACTGATGAACAGCGTTATGATACCTC
>CEOP01022012.1_pt1 | contig 13497 bp, 14 predicted proteins | sample 361301 | NCBI WGS metagenome assembly CEOP01 (sample SAMEA2619548, study PRJEB7988) | marine metagenome | biome: marine biome (ENVO:00000447); feature: deep chlorophyll maximum layer (ENVO:xxxxxxxx); material: "saline water (ENVO:00002010), including plankton (ENVO:xxxxxxxx)" | depth 55 m
ATTTGTTTTTAAAAACCCAAATGCAAATAGAACCTGTGGGTGTGGTGAAAGTTTTTCCCTTTAAAATATAATTATGGCATATACAGAAGAAGAGCTAAAAAAGGAATTGGAGACCAAAGAATATGAATATGGTTTTTATACAGATATAGAATCAGAAACCTTTGCTAAGGGGTTAAATGAAGAAATTGTTACTGCTATTTCTAAAAGAAAAGAGGAACCCAGCTGGATGCTTGAATGGAGACTTAATGCATTCAAGGCATGGAAAGAAATGGATGAACCCAATTGGGCCAATATCAAATATAAAAAGCCAGATTATCAAAATATATCGTATTATTCGGCACCTAAGAAGAAAAAAAAATATAAAAGTTTAGATGAGGTGGATCCAGAATTAATTGAAACATTCAATAAACTTGGAATATCCATTGATGAACAAAAAAAATTATCTGGTGTTGCTGTTGACGTTGTAATAGATTCTGTTTCTGTAGCCACTACTTTTAGAGATACTTTGGAAAAAAAGGGAATAATTTTTTGTTCAATATCCGATGCGATTAAAGAATATCCAGAGCTAGTAAAAAAATATTTGGGCTCTGTTATCCCTCCAAAGGATAATTATTTTGCAGCTCTAAATTCAGCTGTTTTTTCAGATGGCTCTTTTTGCTATGTTCCCAAAGGAGTTAAATGTCCAATGGAATTATCAACTTATTTTAGGATTAATCAGGCAGGAACCGGTCAATTTGAAAGGACTCTTGTAATCGCAGACAAGGGTAGCTACGTCTCTTACCTTGAAGGATGTACCGCACCCTCAAGAGATGAAAATCAACTCCATGCTGCATGTGTTGAACTGGTTGCCCTTGATGACGCTGAAATTAAGTACTCAACTGTACAAAACTGGTATCCAGGAGATAAGAACGGTAACGGGGGTGTTTTTAATTTTGTCACAAAAAGAGGAATCTGTCATAAAAATTCTAAAATTTCTTGGACTCAAGTTGAGACTGGATCTGCTATTACCTGGAAATATCCTTCATGCATTCTTAAAGGAAATAACTCTATTGGTGAATTTTATTCAATAGCTGTCACTAATAATTTTCAGCAAGCCGATACTGGTACAAAAATGATTCACATTGGAAAAAACACTAAATCCACTATAATATCAAAAGGTATTTCAGCTGGAAAATCACAAAACAGTTATAGAGGATTAGTAAAAGTAAATCCTGGTGCAACAAATGCTAGAAATTTCTCACAGTGCGACTCACTATTAATGGGTAATTCCTGTGGAGCTCATACTTTCCCTTATATTGAAGCTAAAAACAATACAGCTCAAATTGAGCACGAAGCAACTACCAGCAAGATTGGTGAGGACCAACTATTTTATTGCAATCAAAGAGGAATTGATACTGAAAAAGCTATTGCTCTTATTGTAAATGGATTCAGTAAAGAAGTTTTAAATAAATTACCCATGGAATTCGCTGTAGAAGCACAAAAGCTTCTGGAAATATCACTTGAAGGATCTGTAGGATAAAAATTAAAATATGCTTGAAATAAATGACTTGCACGCTAGTGTAGAAGGCAAACAAATTTTAAAAGGGATAGATTTAAAAGTATCCCCTGGTGAGGTACATGCAATAATGGGTCCCAACGGATCAGGTAAAAGTACACTTTCGACCGTTGTTGCTGGGCACGAAGAATTCGAAATCGATAAAGGAGTGATACTTTTTGAAGACGAAGATCTGATTGATTTTAATACTGAAGAGAGAGCACACAAAGGAATCTTTCTGTCATTCCAATACCCGGTTGAAATTCCTGGAGTAAGTGTAACAAACTTTATTAAAACTTCGATAAACCAGATGAGAAAAGCCAATGGACTGGATGAAATGCCTGCCAATGAAATGCTTAAAAAAATCAGAGAAAAAGCAGAATTATTAAAGATAAATTCAAAATTTTTGTCTCGATCTCTTAATGAGGGTTTTTCTGGTGGTGAAAAGAAAAGAAATGAAATTTTTCAAATGGCTATGTTGGAACCTAAACTTGCCATATTAGACGAAACAGACTCAGGTTTAGATATAGACGCATTAAAAATTGTAGCCAATGGGGTCAACATGCTACGAAATGATGATAGTGCAGTAGTTTTAATTACTCACTACCAAAGACTTCTAGATTATATTGTTCCCGATTTTGTTCATGTTTTATCTAATGGAAAGATTGTAAAGTCGGGCAATAAAAATCTTGCCATTGAACTTGAGGCAAAGGGGTATGACTGGATTAAATAATATTTAGCATGGATTTTAAAGAAAAACTAATTTCTTCTTTTATGGTTTTTGAGCAGGATATTGATCTATCTAATTCAGTTCATGAAATAAGATCGAAAAGTCTTAAAAATTTTGAAGAAAAAGGATTTCCAAACAAAAAAGAAGAAGCTTGGAAATACACTTCTCTGTCAAAAATTTTGAAAAGTGATTATGGAATCTTCCCAAAAAAAGAGGTTGCAATCGAATTAAAAGACGTCCAAAAATATTTTCTTTATGAAATGGACACTTATAAAATTGTATTTATAGACGGAGTTTATAGTCCTTTTCTTTCCGATACAACTCATGAAGGCTTAGATGTATGTCTTTTGTCAGCCGCACTTACGAAGCCAAAATATAAAAATCTTATAAATAAATACTTTAATAAAATTTCGGACAAAAAAGACTCTCTAACCCTACTTAATACCTCTTTTTCAATAGAAGGAGCATATATTTATCTTCCAAAATCAGTAACTGCTGAAAAACCTATAGAAATAATGCATTTTTCAACCGGAAAGCAAGGTGATTTTTTTCTTCAGCCAAGGAATTTAATTATAGCTGAAGAAAATGCAGAAGTTCAAATTTTAGAGAGACACCAAAGTTTAAGCAGTCATAGATCCTTTACAAACTCTGTTACTGAAATTTATGCTGAAGATTCTTCAAGGATAGATTATTATAAGATTCAAAATGATAGAGAGGAAGCATATTTAATTGATAATACTTACATATCACAAAAAACGAAATCAGATGTAGATGTACATACATTTTCATTTGGTGGAGAAATAACCAGGAATAATCTTAATTTTTACCAAAAAGGACAAAATTGTAACTCGACATTAAATGGTTTAACAATTATAAATGGTAATCAGCACGTAGATCATTACACACTTGTCAGTCACGCTCAACCTAACTGTGAAAGTCACCAAGAATACAAGGGTATATTTTCTGACAAATCTGTCGGGGTTTTCAATGGGAAAATTCTCGTAGATAAAATTGCTCAAAAAACTAATGCGTTTCAGCAAAATAATAATATTGTTATAGATGATAGGGCCACAGTGAATACAAAACCTCAATTAGAAATTTTTGCTGATGATGTAAAATGTTCGCACGGGTGTACAATAGGTCAATTAGATGAAGAAGCACTTTTTTACTTAAGAACAAGAGGTATTCCTATAATTCAAGCTAGAGGTTTGTTGACTTACGCATTTGCAAATAATGTTCTAGATTCTGTAAAAATCCCAAAGCTAAAATCAAGAATAAATCAAATTATATCTTCCAAACTGGAAGTTAAAATACGACATGAGCTCTAACATACTTGATGTTGAAAACATAAGATCTGATTTTCCAATTCTTGATAAAAAAGTAAATGGGAAAAAGCTGGTATACTTTGATAATGCAGCTACCTCCCAAACACCAAAACAAGTTATTAATGTTATCAGTGATTATTATTTGAACTACAATTCAAATATTCATAGAGGGGTTCATTTTTTAAGTCAAAAAGCCACTGAATTGTATGAAGGTGCAAGGGGAAAGTTAAAAAATCATTTTAATGCTAAATTTAATTCTGAAATAATTTTTACATCTGGCACAACACATGGTATAAACATTATTTCATCTGGATATAGTGAATTTCTAACTGAAAAAGACGAGCTTATAGTTTCTGAACTTGAACACCATTCAAACATTGTACCATGGCAAATGTTGTGTGAAAAAACGGGAGCAAAACTTAAGGTGATTCCTATGAATGATAATGGTGAATTACAGCTAGATAAATTAGACGAATTGTTAAACGAAAACACTAAACTAATATTCGTTAATCATGTTTCAAATGCGCTTGGTACAATTAATCCAATTTCTGAAATAATCACAAAAGGTCATAAATATGGTGCGAAGATTTTAATTGACGGTGCTCAAGCATCTGCTCACTTTAAAATCGATTTACAAAATTTAGATGTAGATTATTATGTAACCTCTGCGCATAAGTTATGCGGACCCACTGGGGTTGGAATGTTATATGGAAAAAAGGAATTGTTAGAAAAATTACCACCTTATCAAGGGGGAGGTGAAATGATTGATCAAGTAACCTTTAAAAAAACCACTTATGCAGATTTACCTCATAAATTTGAAGCAGGCACCCCGAATATCGCTGGATGCATAGCCTTTGGTGCTGCGATTGACTATATCAACTCTATTGGACTAGACAAAATTAATAGTTATGAAAACCATTTATTAGAATATGCAACTGAAAAGTTAAATAGGATTGAGAATTTAAAAATCTACGGTGAATCTGCCAATAAAACCTCGGTTATTTCTTTTAATGTTCAAGGTATTCACCCGTATGATATAGGTAGTATCTTGGATAAAATGGGAATTGCTGTTCGAACAGGTCAGCACTGTGCTCAGCCTATCATGGATTTTTTTAAAATACCTGGTACTATAAGGATTTCTTTTTCATTTTACAATACAGAAAATGAGATTGATTCTCTAATAGGCGCTCTAAGAAAGGCTATTAAAATTTTGTCATAAATTTATAATTATGAAAATTATTGATATTCAAAATCAGATAATTGATGAATTCGAGATTATGGATGACTGGATGGAAAAATATGAGTATATGATTAGTCTTGGTAAATCTCTCCCTTTAATGGCTGATGATTTTAAAAATGACTCTAATTTAATCAAAGGTTGCCAAAGTAGTGTTTGGCTGCATGCAGAATTAAAAAATGATAATATATTCTTTCATGCTGATAGTGATGCAATCATAACTAAAGGAATAATATCAATTCTAATAAGAATTTATTCAGGGCAGGCTCCCAAGGAGATTTTAGATTCCAACTTTGATTTTATTAATAAAATTGGTTTAAGGGAGCATTTGTCTCAAACTAGGGCAAATGGTCTATCATCAATGATTAAGCAAATTAAGATGTACGCTCTTGCTTTTCAAACTAAATTGAATTAATATGGATGAAAATAATTTTGATGCTCAATTATTAGGAGAAAAAATTATAAAAGTTTTAAAAACTATTTTTGATCCAGAAATCCCCGTAGATATTTATGAGTTGGGACTCATTTATGACGTTTTTGTAAACGAAGACTTTGATGCTAAAATTTTAATGACGCTGACTTCTCCTAATTGTCCAGTAGCGGAATCCTTACCGGCTGACGTTGAGCAAAAAGTTAAATCTATTAAGGGCATTAATAATGTTGAAGTTGAAATGACTTTTGATCCTCCCTGGACCAAAGATTTGATGAGCGAAGAGGCAAAACTAGAACTTGGGTTTTTGTAATGGAAAAAGAAATTATAAATAAAGTAGCCAAAAGCCCAATTGTAACCTTTGATCTAGAAGAGTATTATCCAGCTGGTGAGAGGCATAAGATCGATATAGCTCAATGGCTTTATGAAGGAATTGTTTTAAAAGAAAAAGAATTTAGATTATCATTAAAGTCTTATGACTTTTCAAAATATAAAGACACTTATGTTGCAATATATTGTTCAACAAATGCAATTCTTCCATCTTGGTCAATAATGTTATTATCAACATATTTAAACCAGTACGTAAAAAAATGTGTATTTGGTTCAATACTAGAATTAGAGCAAAGCATATATGCAGACGTTTTACATGATTTAGACATAACCCCATTTAAAAATCGACCATTAATTATTAAAGGATGCTCAAAAAAAAATATTCCTGAAACTGTATTTTTATTAGCAATTGAGAAATTACAACCTCATGTAAAGAGTATTTTTTATGGCGAGGCATGCTCTTCTGTACCCTTATTCAAGAAGAAAAATGGTTGAGAAACTTGATAAAAAAGATGGCGTTGTCATTTTAACATATTATTGGCCACCCTGTGGTGGATCTGGTGTACAAAGATGGATGTATTTCTCAAAATATTTAAAGGAATTGGGATGGGATCCATTTGTAATTACAGTTGACGAAAAAAAAGCATCTTATCCAGTCCTAGACAAAAGTTTAGAGATGGTTGTAAAAGATATTAAAGTAAAAAAAACATCTACTAATGAGCCATTAAAATTATTTTCCTTTTTAACAACAGGAGGTTTTAGAAAGGGAATACCTCAAGGAGACGTAAAGAATAAAGGGTTATTTGATAAATTATTTAATTACATTCGTTCAAATTACTTTATCCCAGACGCAAGAAAAGGATGGGTAGATTATGCTTATGGGGAATGCAAAAAAATAATAACTAAAAATAACATTAAGCATTTAATCACCACTGGACCTCCGCATTCAACCCATCTAATAGGATTAAAAATCAAAGAGGAATTTGAAATTAAATGGACAGTAGATTTTAGAGATCCATGGGTTAGTGTTTTTTACAATAAAAAGTTCCTCTTTACTGAAAAATCAATTAATAAACAAAAAGAGTTAGAAAAAAAAGTTCTAAATAATGCTGATTTAGTTTTAACTACTATAGGAGGAGATTTAAAAAAACAACTCCAGTTAAAAGCTCCAAAACAAAATTTTGAGGTAATTCTCAATGGATATGATCATATTTTAATTGATAAAATAAAAAGTGAAAAATCTAGTAATTATTTTCATATTGTTTACACTGGACTTTTAACAAAAAATCATCCTTACGATACTCTGCTAAAAATTTTAAAATTAAATTTCAAACAAACAAATTTAAAATTATCGTTAGCTGGTAACATATCTGGTGAAATAATAAAAGAAATTAAAACCTTCTTGCCCAATGTAAAAGTAAACGACTGTGGATATTTAAATCATGAAGAATCTGTTAGATTAATTAAGAGTGCTGATTTACTTGTCAATTTTTTCTTTATTGGCGCTGAAAAAGAAATGATTTCTGGCAAAATCATGGAGTATTTGGCAACAGAAATTCCTATTCTTAGTATAGGAGATCCTAAAAGTGAGGCAGGAAAAATTTTATCAAAAGGGACTGAAACAAAAATGTATCAAAGAAATTCTAATAAACAAATAGAAAATTTTATAAACAAAGTAATTCTTAAAAAGGGAAAATTAACAAACAAATTCCCAAACTTAGAAAAGTGGTCAAGAAAAAATATCACAAAAAAATTAAGTGAAACTTTGGTTAATTTATGATTTAGTGAAAAATTTATTTTTAATGATATATTCTAAACTTTTCGCTGGTAAATATTTTTTAACATCCGCTCCCTTAGATAAATAATCTCTAATGTTCGTGGATGAAATATCAATTTTTGGAGCGGTCCTTAAAATTTTTAAATTATCATGAATGATTGAATCACTACTATTTATTTTTTTATTTCTTGGATAAACATAAATTGAAAAGTTGTCAAGTATATCAGTACTGTTTTTCCATTTTTTAAAGGAGTGAAGGTTGTCTTCACCTAATATTATCTTGAATTTATTTTTGGGGTATGTCTTTTTAAGAAACCGTAAAGTCGAAATAGTATAGTTTGGTTTAGGTAGTTTTAACTCGTCGACACAAATTTTTATTTTGTTCTTATTTGAAATTGACTTTTCAATAATTTTAATTCTTTCATAAATATCCAATATTTCAAGATTTTTTTTTAAAGGATTTTGAGGAGATATAACGAGCCATACTTCATTAAAATCGCACTGATTTAAACAATAATCAGCCATAAACAAATGGCCATTGTGAAACGGATTGAATGTTCCAAAAAATAAGCCAACTTCTTTCATTTACCCTCAATAAATTCACTAACTATTCGAAAAGCATCTTTTTTAGTTTTAACTAGGTCGTTATTTTCTAGAACGACATCAAATTTTTCTGCAAAACTCAATTCAAATTCAGATTTTTTTAGTCTTTCTTGGATACTTTTTTTGGTATCAAGCCCCCTTTTGGTAAGTCGGCTGTCTAGTGATTTTATTGAAGGTGGTTTCACAAATATTGAAAGAGCTTTTTCTTTAAAAATTGATTTAATTTTGAGCCCACCCTTTACATCCATGTCTAATAAAACTGTTTTTCCGTTTCCCCATATTCTATCTATCTCAGAATTTAATGTTCCATAAAATACATTATCATAAACTTCTTCAAATTCAATAAAATCATTTTTTTTAATTTTCTTTTTAAATGAATCAACAGACATAAAATGGTAGTCGACACTTTTTTTTTCGTTCTCCCTTGGATTCCTTGAAGTTGCAGATACAGAAAATTCGGTAGGCAAATTACTGTCCAACAAATATTTTATAATTGATGTTTTTCCAGCACCAGATGGTGCAGAAAAAATAATTATTTTCTTTCCCATTTTTAAAGTACATTTAAAAGTTGTTCTTTTATCTTTTCCAACTCATCTTTCATTTCCACAACAGTTTTTTGAAGCCCTTCATCATTAGCTTTTGAGCCCAGCGTATTAATTTCCCTGCCAATTTCTTGGGTAATAAAAGTAAGCTTTTTTCCATTTGGAGACTTCTCACTCATAATTTTTTCAAAATATTTTAAATTACTTTTTAGTCGAACTATTTCCTCATTAATGTCAAGTTTTTCAATGAAGTAAAAAATCTCTTGCTCCATTCTTTTATTGTCGATTTCTTTTAAATTTTGTTTTGAAAGCACTTCAATTTTTTTTCTAATTTTTTCTTTTCTTTTTGGAGCTAATTTATCTACATTTTTAACCAACTTATAGATACTTTTAATCCTGCTTTTGAAATCTTTTTCAATTGACTTTCCTTCAGAAGTTCTGTATTGATTTAATTTTATAATTGCTCTATCAATTATTTTAAATAATATTTTTTTTTCTTCTTTTGAAATATCTTCTTTTTCAATTTTGATAGACTCAGGAAGTCTAATTGCCATTTTAAGAAGTTCCGCTTCAGATGAATCGGATATTTTTTTCAACTCATCAATGTACTTTTTAATTACTGTGTAATTAAGAGACGATGATTTGTCTTCATCTTGAAGGTTAATGTTTATTAATAAATCAATTTTGCCCCTTGATAATTCTCCGTTAATTTTGGTTCTAATTTTAGATTCAATTTCACGGTATTTATAGGGTATACGAAAATTAAGATCAATATTTTTACTATTTAATGATCGTATTTCGACACTTAATTTTTTTCTCTGGAATTTGGTCTCTGATTTACCAAACCCCGTCATAGAGATAATCATGTTTTTCTTCTAAAGTCTTTTAATTTTGATATTTCTAAATGAAACTTTATCACCGTGATCTTGAAGTCCTATTCTTCCAGTTTTATATTTCCCAAATTCTGGAGCCTCAACATAATTGTATGTACTTTTATCTCTAAATTTTGATTTAGAGATAAGTTCTTCCCATTCTGGACCGTTTACAGGGAATGATACAATTTCTGTACCATTTAGTTTAACAGTAGCGTTATTGATTTCGTGATTAATAGTCAGGAGAAAGTGATTCCACTCTCCAGCTGGGTTACATACGTCTTTCGAAGGTTGGACTATGTCATATAATGCTCCTGACTGATGATATTTAGGTTTCATAAAAGCATCGGAATGTCTTTCATTATCAAGTAACTGAATTTCAGGACCAGTTAAGTACGGAGAAAAAAACTTCTTATCTTCGTGAACACCCCAAAAAAGACCACTATTTCCACATTCTGCAATTTTCCACTCAATAGATAAAACGAAATTGGTAAACTTACCGTTACTTACTATATCAGAATTTTGATCTTTTTCTTGGTTTCTTGGGTCAAAAATTAGTACACCGTCGACTACAGACCATTCATCCCCTAATTTTCCTCCATTGTAATAATGCCAACCTTCCGTTGTTTTTCCATCAAATAGAGAAATCCATTCACCTTTTGAAGAATTTACTTTTTTATTTTCTTCTTTTTTTGTTTGTACCACGCATGAGCATACGATAAAGCTCAAAACGGTTATATAAACTAACTTATTCATTTTAAATATTTAATATTTTATTTATCTGTTTTTTATCTGAGTCACCACCTGCAAAATCGTCAAATACTTTCTGGGTAGCTTCAATAATATGGTTTTGTATAAATTTTGCTCCCTCTTTTGCACCTTGTTCAGGGCTTTTAACGCAACATTCCCATTCCATCACTGCCCAAACATCACATCCGTATTCTGTAAGTTTCGTAAATATTGTCTTGAAATCAATTTGACCATCCCCCGGGGATCTGTATCTTCCAGCTCTATCTTTCCATGTTCCATAACCACCAAATGCCCCTTTTTTCCCATTTGGTTTAAACTCAGAGTCTTTTACGTGAAAAGCCTTGATAAATTCATGGTAATGATCAATGTAGGTAATGTAATCAAGTTGTTGTAGAACAAAATGACTAGGATCGTAAAGTATGTTAGCCCTTTTGTGATTATTTGTAGCTTTTAAAAACATTTCAAAAGTTTCTCCGTCATGGATGTCTTCTCCTGGATGAACTTCAAAGCAAGCATTGACATCGTTATCTTCAAAAATATCTAAGATTGGAATCCATCTTTTGGCTAATTCTTCAAAACCAGCTTTAATAAGCCCTTTAGGTTGTTGAGGCCATGGATGCCAATAAGGCCATAAAAGCGCACCACTAAAAGTGGCGTGAGATTTGATTCCAAGATTTGAACTGGCTTTAGCTGCTTTTTTGACTTGTTCGATTGCCCATTTAGTTCTCTCTTTTGGTTTATTTCTCAACTCTTTGGGCGCAAAATTATCAAACATCAAATCGTAGGCTGGATGTACTGCCACAAGTTGTCCTTGGAGGTGTGTTGAAAGTTCGGTAATCTCAAGCCCATAGGAACTAATCGTTCCTTTATATTCATCACAATAGGTTTTGCTTGATGAAGCTTTATCTAAATCAAAAAGCCATGTATCTAAGGTTGGTACTTGAATACCTTTGTAACCTAAATTAGATGCCCATTTGCATAATCCATCAAGTGAATTAAATGGTGGTTTATTATCTATAAATTGGGCTAAAAATATGGCTGGACCTTTGATTGTTTTCATAAATTTCAATCTAATTTAATCCATTTATTACCGTTCTTATTGGACTCTAAAACTTTTTCAATAAACATCATCCCTCTCACTCCTTCATTAATTGATGGATAAGAACCATCATCTTTTTGAACTTTTTTTAGAGTTTTTGCAACTCCGTTATATATGTTTCCCATAGCATCAAAAAATCCTTCTGGGTGTCCGGGGGGTAATTTAGACGATTTTAACGAAAAATCAGATAAGTATGAATTACCAGGTTTTAAAATTTGTATTGGTTTCCCTTCCATAAGGTGATAAAGATAATTTGGATTTTCTTGATTCCATTTAAAACATCCATTTTTTCCATAAATTTGAACTGTAAAACTGTTTTCCTCTGCTGTAGCAATTTGTGATGCTCTAATCACCCCTTTGCAATAGTCCGAGAAACGGACAAGTATAGTGCCATCAACATCCATTTGATTTTCAGGATATAAATAATTTAAGTCAGCAAGAATTTTATCAATTTTCATGCCTGTCAAAAATTCAGCCATATTAAAGGCATGCGTTCCAATATCACCGATGCAGCAACTTAAACCTCCTTTGTCAGGATCTAGTCTCCAAACTTTTTTTCTAAGTTCAGGATCTTTAATTATGGGATTAATCCACCCTTGATAATATTGCAAGTCAACTTTTTGAATTTCCCCAATGGCCCCGTCTTTAATCATTTGCATCATTTCTCTAACGATTGGATATCCCGTGTATGTATAGGTTACCGCAAAAACAAGATCCTTCTTTTTCACCTCTAATTCTAATTTTTGAGCTTCAGAATAAGTCGTTGTTAAGGGCTTTTCACATATTACATTAAAGTCATTTTGAATCAGTTTTTTAGCCATTGGATAATGAAGAAAGTTTGGGGTTAACACAGAAACAACTTGAATTCTTTCACTTTTTGGTAGAGAAAGTTCAGCCTCTATCAAAGATTCAAAATTAGTATAGATTCTTTTTTCGTTAATTCCTATCTTCTTACCAAACTCTATATTTTCCTGAGGATTTGGGTTAAAGCAACCGCCAACTAAATCAAATTCATCGAACATACCAGATGCAATTCTATGAACAATTCCAATAAGTGAATCTCCACCACCTCCAAGTATACCAAGACGTATTTTACTCATTTTCTAATTTGATTTTTTCGTCTTGAAACGTAAGTATGAAAAAAATCAACACAATAAATGCAAATCCAGAAGGAATTATCCAAATTTGTGTCCAATCGTGAGATGAGCCTATTGAGTAGAGATCAGTAATTTTTCCTGCTACTCTAAAACCAACAAGCATACCAAGTCCGTAAGTGGCGAGAGTTATAAGTCCTTGAGCTGAACTTTTAAATTGACTCCCAGCTTTAAAATCGGTATAAATCTGGCCCGAAACAAAAAAGAAATCATAACATATCCCGTGTAAAATAACACCTAAAATCAACATCCAAATTCCTCCCCCCACATCTCCATATGCAAAAAGAATATATCTTGAAACCCAAGCGATCATGCCCACAACAAGGGTAGTTTTGATCCCAAACCGTTTCAAAAAAACTGGTAATAAAAGAATAAATAAAGCTTCTGAAATTTGACCTAGACTCATAACAGCTGCAGCTTTTGGCATTCCAATTTCATTTAAAAATTGATTAGCGTGCTGATAATAAAATGCAAGCGGAATACATATTAAAATTGACGAAATAAAAAAGATTAGATATTTTCTATTTTTTAGAAGTGAAAGAGCATCTAATCCTAATATTTTACTAATACTTAAATTTTCTTTATCCGCAGTTGGTGGAGTGTTAGGTAATGTAAAGCTAAAAATTCCTAAGATCAGCGAAGCAGCTGCCGTCAAATAAAAAGTATTCTCTAAAATTTTTTGTGATTCCCACCCTAAAAATCCAATGGTCAGACCTGCAATAATCCACCCTACTGTCCCAAAGACTCTAATAGGCGGAAACTCTTTAGAAGGATCTACCATTTGTCGGAATGCTACTGAATTAACCAATGCCAATGTTGGCATATAGAGAATCATGTACAGAAAAATAAAAGGATAAAATCCTACAAAATCACTTTGAACCCCTGCCTGGAATAAAAGAAAAGCTCCAATGATGTGTAAAAAACCAAGGATTTTTTGAGCAGAAAAATAACGGTCAGCAACCAACCCAATAATAAACGGTGCAACTATTGCCCCAATGGATTGCGTTTCATAAGCCTGAGCAAGTTGAGACCCATTTGCACTAAAATTTTGGGATAAAAATGTCCCCATAGTCACAAACCATCCTCCCCAAATAAAAAATTCAAGGAACATCAT
>CEOP01089386.1_pt1 | contig 13495 bp, 11 predicted proteins | sample 361301 | NCBI WGS metagenome assembly CEOP01 (sample SAMEA2619548, study PRJEB7988) | marine metagenome | biome: marine biome (ENVO:00000447); feature: deep chlorophyll maximum layer (ENVO:xxxxxxxx); material: "saline water (ENVO:00002010), including plankton (ENVO:xxxxxxxx)" | depth 55 m
TCTTTATGAAATCTATTAATAAACTTCCATAAAACTTTTTTATTTTCTGCGTTACTTGATCCAACTAAATTTAGCAACATGGAAAAAGGCATTACAATTTTTTCTTTTGGAGGTTTACCGTTATGTACGTGCCAAACAGGATTTGTAATTTTATCACTGGGTTTTTGATTTGGATATTTCTCAATAAAAGATAAATACTCATCGACTGTTTTAGGAACAACTTCAGAATATAGTTTTTTTGCTCTTTTAGGATTTGGATACATATACAAAGCTAAACTTTCTGGGGAAGCATATCTTAACCATTGTTCGATTGAAATTCCATTGCCTTTGGACTTAGAAATTTTTTCTCCTTTTTCATCTAAAAATAATTCATAAGCAAAACCATTTGGAGGAGTTTTTCCTAATGCTCTACAAATTTTATTTGATAAAATTGCACTTTCAGTTAAGTCCTTACCATACATTTCAAAATCTACATCAAAAGTAAACCAGCGCATTGCCCAATCCACTTTCCATTGTAACTTACAATTTCCATTTTTTATATCTATTTCTAATTTTTTACCATTATTATTAAAAATTATAGTTTCCTTTTTTTTACTCATTTCAATTAATGGAATTTCTAAAACTTTTCCAGTGTCAGGACATATAGGTAAAAAAGGACAATATGTTTTTCTTCTTTCCTCTCTTAAAGTAGGTAAAATAATGTTCATAATTTCATCATACTTTTCCAAGACTCTTACTAAAGAACTATTAAATTTGCCACTTTTATAATTGTCAGTAGAGCTTTTAAAAATAAAAGAAAAATTAAATTTTTTTAAAAATTCTTTAAGCATTTCATTATTATGTTCTCCAAAACTTTTAAATTTTCCAAAAGGATCTGGAATTTTAGTCAAAGGTTTACCTAAGTTGTCATGTAATAATTTATTGTTAGGTATGTTGTCAGGTACTTTTCTTAGTCCATCCATGTCATCCGAAAAAGTTATTAAATCGCTATCAATTTTTTCTATATGATTTAAAGCATTAATCATCATTGTAGTTCTTGCTACTTCTCCAAAAGTTCCAATGTGTGGTAACCCGCTTGGTCCGTAACCGGTTTGAAAAACTATTTTATTTTTTGCTTTAATTAAATCTTTTCTATCTTTTAAAAGCTTACGAATCTCAACAAATGGCCAGGAAGAAGTAGATTGAACTAAGTCTTTTTCAAGCATAAGTATGGTTTATTAAATTTTATATGTAAAATACAGTTATATATACAGGATATTAAGTTGAATTTTACAATTTTTTAAATAATCTCATTTAAGATGGCGATAAACAAAACAGTTTTTTTTATAATTGGCATTCTTTTAGTGGTTCTGGGCGTATTTATGCTTGTGCCTTACATGACGCAGCTATTCTATAATGAAAATAGTCATAGTTTTTTATCTTCAGCGTTTATTACAATGTTTATAGGGGTTCTTTTTGTGTTAACTAATCTAGAAAAAGAATCACACCTTAATCTTCAGCAAACATTTCTTTTTTCAACTTTATCTTGGGTCTTTGTTGCTATTTTTGGAAGTATTCCATTTATTTTATCAACTTTAAGTCTAACACCTAGTGAGGCTTTTTTTGAGAGTATGTCAGGAATAACTACTACCGGTTCAACTGTAATATTAAATTTAGATAGTAGTCCAAAAAGTATTTTATTATGGAGAGCTATAATGCAGTGGTTAGGCGGTATAGGAATAATTGTTATGGCAATAACAGTATTACCACTCTTAAAAGTTGGTGGTATGCAACTTTTTAAAATGGAGGGATCTGACAACACTGAAAAAATTCTTCCTAGAACTATTGAGGTTGCCGCAATTATAATTTCTACATATCTTATTTTAACAATTGTATGTGGTTTCTTTTACTGGACATTTGGAATGAGTGTTTTTGATAGTATTGCTCATTCAATGACAACAATAGCAACAGGAGGTTTTTCAACACACGATGACTCTATAGGATTTTTTCAAAGTTCAAATATAGAAATTGTTGCCACTATATTTATAATTCTCGGTAGTATCCCATTTATTACCTATTTAAAATTTGCAAAAGGAAACAGAAAAATTTTTTTTGAAGACTCTCAAATTAAAGGGTTGATATACTTATTGTTTTTCTCAATAACAATAATGTTTTTATATTTATTTTTTATAAATAATGAAATCTCTTTATTTAATAAATTAAGAATAGCATCTTTTAATGTGGTTTCGATTCTATCAGGAACAGGCTATGTCACTGATGATTTTGGTCTTTGGGGTAAATTTTCTTTAATATTTTTTTTATTCTTAATGTTCATTGGTGGATGTGCTGGTTCTACTACTTGTGGGATTAAGATTTTTAGACTTCAAACATTATTCTTATTTTTTACAAATCAAATGAAAAAGCTAATTTATCCAAATAGTGTTTTTATTGTGAAATATAACAATCAAAAAATATCTGATAGTTTTATAAATTCTGTTATTGTTTTCATATTTTTATTTCTATTTATTTTCTTTATAATAGCAATATTGTTATCAATTTCTGGTTTAGATTTTCTTACTTCTATTTCTGGTGCAGCTAGTGCGATTTCAAATGTAGGACCGGGTCTTGGTGATATTATTGGTCCAAATGGAAATTATAAGACTATACCTGATCTATCAAAATGGATATTATCAATAGGTATGCTTCTAGGAAGATTAGAACTGTTGGCAGTGCTGGTACTATTTTTTCCTTCATTTTGGAGAAACTAAAAATAATTAATTATGGAAATATATAAAAAACAAACATTAGCAGAAACTTTTTCCGTTTATTTTGATAAGCGTATGATCAAAATTTTACTGCTTGGAGCTATAAGTGGATTTCCTTGGGTTATTATTGGAAGCAGTCTTAGTCTTTGGTTAAAAGAAGATGGGTTAAGTCGAAGTACTATTGGTTGGGCAGGATTAATATTTGCGGTCTATGCTTTCAATTATCTGTGGGCTCCTATTATAGATAGAGTTCGTATTCCTTGGTTAACAAATAAAATTGGTCATCGCAGAGGTTGGATTGTTACGATGCAATCAATTATTTTAATTTGTCTAATAAGTTGGAGTATTATAAATCCGACTGCAAATTTAGGTTTAGTTATAACTATTGGTTTAATAATTGCTGTTGCTTCTGCCACACAAGATATAACTGTTGATGCATTAAGAATAGAACAAATTGGAGAAAACGAAGGAAAGTCTATGCAAGCCGGAGCGGCAATGGCTGTTGTTGGTTGGTGGACAGGCTATAAATTAGGAGGTGTAATTGCTTTAAATGTTGCAGAATATTTTCAGTTACTTGGATTTAATAATTATTGGCAAATAACTTTTTTAATTCTCGGTGTAGTTATAATTGCTTGTAATATAGGTTTAATGTTTGTTCATGAGCCTCAACCTAAAGAACGTCAAGAATCTCAAAAAATAAATGATAAAATGATTGAGGAAAAATTAGGCACTTCAAACACTTTAACAAAATCAGTTGCCTGGGTTGCAGGTACAGTTATTGGCCCAGTTACAAGTTTTTTTAAAAAAAATGGATTTAATATTGCTATAGCCATTTTAGGATTTGTTTTTCTTTTTAAAATTGGTGAAGCTTTTTTAGGAAGAATGTCGATAATATTTTATAAAGAAATAGGTTTTTCAAAATCTGATATTGCCCTTTATTCTAAAGGTTTAGGTTGGATTACAACTGTGGTTTTTACTTTACTAGGTGGATTATTTGCAATTCGTTCAGGAGTAATTAAAGCAATGTTTGTTTCTGGTGTCTTAATGGCCTCAACAAACCTTTTATTTTCTTTGTTAGCATGGTCAGGAAAATCTGAGTTACTATTTGCTATAGCAGTAATTTTTGATGATATGGCAGCAGCATTTGCAACGGTGGCCTTTGTTGCTTTTATTTCAATGTTAGTTGATAGAACTTACACAGCTACACAGTACGCTCTACTCGCATCAATAGGAACAGCTGGCAGAACAACCTTGGCTTCTTCTTCAGGGGCCCTAGTAGATTGGTTGAACGGTGACTGGGGAATATTTTTTATATTAACTGCTGTAATGGTAATACCCTCTTTAATATTTCTTTTTTTAATAAGAAAGAAAATTAAGTTAAATGAGTAAATTTTATACTAATACTTATTCTTCGATTAATCTTCATAAAAAATCCTCTAATAAATCAGAGATTGTAACTCAGATGATTTATGGTGATAGTTTTTCAATTATAAAAAAAAATAAAAAATGGATAAAGATTAAAATTAAAGAGGATGGTTATAGAGGCTATATATTAAATAAAAATTATAGTTTATATTTCAAGCCTACACATAAAATTCAAAAATTAAAAGTAAATGTTTATAAATTTCCAAATAAGAGAAGGAAAATTAATATATTGCCATTTGGATCAAAAATAAGAATTAAAGAAAAAAAATTTAAATTTGTAAAATTTGATAAAGGATGGATAAGTCAAAATGATATTAAACCTTTAAAATTTAAAGAAAAAAATATTTTTAGAAGAATAAAATACTTCAGAAATACAAAATATAAATGGGGTGGTAAATCTTTTAAAGGGATCGACTGCTCAGCTTTAGTTCAAATTTGCTTTAATTTTAATAATAGATTTTGTCCGAGAGACACAAAAGATCAAATTAAATATTTTAAAAATAATGTAAATATAAAAAATTTGAAAAAAAATGATATCATTTATTGGAAAGGTCATGTTGCTATTGCTTTATCAAAAAAAAATTTAATTCACGCCTACGGGCCAATGAAAAAAACATTAATTATGGAAACTAAAAAAACAATCAAAAAAATAAAAGATACTGCAAATTTAAAAGTATTATCAATTAAAAGAATTTAAATACTTTTTTGTTAAGATCTTAACTTCTTCTACAGATGGTTGATTAAAAGGATTAAGATTTAATATCTTGCCAATAAGTATAGTCTCAATCATAAAATAAGAAAAAAATTCACCGATTGAAGACTCAGAAAAATTATTAATTTCTATTCTTCTAAAAGGAATATTTTTCTTTTTCATCACATGTAATAAAGCCTTTTCTTGCGATGATACAATTCTTGATAATGATTTATTTTTTAAAAAATTAAATTTTTTACCAAAAATATTTTTACTTTTATTCGATTTTTTTGAATCATTAGAATTAATAATATAAAAAATTTTATCTTTTGGTCCGTCTAAATATAACTGAAGTAAACTATGATGATCTTTAGGTGCATTTGAAATAATAGGTAGTAGACCTATACCCTTTTTACCTAAACTTTCAGCAATTAATTGTTGTAACCAATATAGGGCATCATTAAGTTTTGGATTATAATTTAATAAAACTAATGAACTAAATTTTTTAGAAATAAATATTTTTGAAATTTTTATAACATTATTAATTAGCTCCTTCTTTTTTGTCTTAGTAAAATATTTTAGTAAATCAGTCCTAAAATTTCTTACTTTGAGTCCCATCAAAACTGCGGGTACCATACCGACTTCAGATAAAACTGAATATCTTCCACCTATATAGTTTTTATGACCTATAAAAAGAATTTTTTTTCTTTTAGCAAAATTAAATAGTGAATTATTTTTATTTTCAGTAATGACGATTGAATTATTTTTAGTAATATAAGATTTATCTAAAATACTAATATTAGTTAAAGTTTCGATAGTATCTCCAGATTTAGATATTATAATAAATAAAATTTTATTTAATTTTTTTTCTTTATTTATTCTATTAATTTTTTCGTCATCTAAATTATCAAAAAATATAAAATTTTTTTTTATTTTATGTTCTAAAAAAGAATAGATTGCTTTAGACCCTAGAACTGAACCACCCATACCAACGACGGCAATAGTCTTAAATTTGTTATATTTTAATAATTGTTTTTCTTTAAAATTGAATTGAAATTTTTTACTGAATGAATGAAAAATATTTTTTTTTACTGAAATATTTTTCATAATATTTTCTATATTTTTAGAAATTATTTTACTCGATTGACTAATTTGTATTTTATTTAAAAATAAATCAGAAATATGATTATTTAAAACTAGATTTTTTTTTTTCACTGTTTAATCTGTTCAATAATTGATTGCTCTGCTGAAGAACTTTTGTTTTTTGAATTATTTGTATTTTTATTTTTATTCAATATTTCAGTTATTTTTTCTTTTTTCTCAGTCTTAACGGAATTAGGGGTAGGTAAAACATTATAATCTGGTGGTTGAGTTAAGGGTTCTCTTTTTTTTATTAAAAATTCGTCAGTGTTTCCAGTTTTTTCATTTCTCATTACCTTTCCAACCTCGCTAAAGCTTGCACAATTAGTTAACAGTACGCACATTGTAAGTATAACAAGAATTGATCTAATTTTTTTCATTTTTTTTTAAAATTAATTCATTAATAATTAATAAAATAATACCTAAAGATACAAATATATCCGCAATATTAAAAGTAAACCAGTGATAATTATTGATATGCAAATCAATAAAATCTGGAACAGCATAATAAATGATTCTGTCATAAAAGTTACCAATGGCACCACCTAAAACTATAGCATAAGAGATTTTTTCAAAATTTTTCGTTCTCATAATAAAAAAAAATATCATTATTATTATAAAAAAAATTAAAATTGTAATTAAATGATATCCAATTCCTGCATCTAAATTAAAGAGTCCAAATCCTATACCGGTATTCCAAATAAGATCAAAATTTACATATTCATTTATAAAAATAGTATTTGTATTTTGTAATTGGAGATCAATAATTTTATTTTTGGTAAATCTATCAAGAAAAAAAATTAATAGTATTAGTATAAAAATTGTAATATTAGAAAAACTTATAATTTTTTTCACACCTTTAATTTTTTCTGATAAACTTAAATTATCCATCTTGTTTTAAACTTTTAAAAACCTTTTCACATCGATCACATTTTTCACCAAGGATCTTCCAACACCTTTCACATTTCACTCCTTTTGATTTACTAACAACTATTTTTAATATGTCTTTATCATCTTTATTGAGCTTTTTTGAGGCATGTGATGTAATAAAGTATTCTGCTAAATCTAATCCTTCCATTAAGTTGTAGTCATTCTTACTAGCAAATATTTCAATGCTAGCCTCTAAACTTGAGCCAATCTCTTTATTAGATCTTTTTTGTTCAATGGCTATATTAGCTTCTTGCTTTATTTTATGTAACTTTTCCCATTTTTCGTTTAATTGCTTATCAGTCCAGTTAGCTGGAATGTTTGGAAAACTTGTTTCATGAATACTATTCTCATTTTTATTTATCAGATGAAATATCTCTTCAGTGGTAAAAACAAAAATTGGAGCAAACCATTTTAATAAACACTCTAATATAATATTTAATACAATTATACATTCTTTCCTTTTTTTTGAATTTATATCATCGCAATATAAAGTGTCTTTTCTAATATCAAAATAGAAAGAAGAAAGATCAACTGTACAAAAACTTAGTAAGTCTTTGTAGAGTTTATGGAAGTTATAATTTTCTAAGTTTTTCTTTACAGATACGTCCATTATCGCCAACCTATTTAAAATATATTTTTCAAGCTCGTCAAAATTCTTTATATTTAATTTAGAAAAATCTTGAGCTTCAAAATTATCTTGAATATTTCCTAAAATATATCTAAATGTGTTTCTTATTTTTCTATAAGACTCCGAGTGTTGGGCCAATATACTATTGTCAATTCTTAAATCTTCAGAATAATCTGAAGAGGCAACCCAGGCTCTTAAAATATCAGCCCCATTTTTTTTAAGTATATCCTCAGGAGAAATAACATTACCTGCTGATTTAGACATTTTCAGTCCTTTACCATCTACAACGAAACCATGAGATAAAATACTATCGAATGGTGCTCTTCCCCTTGTTCCGCAGGACTCTAATAGGGAGGAATGAAACCAACCCCTATGTTGATCTGATCCTTCTAAATACATATCTGCAGGCCACTTTAAATCTTTCCTTTTTTCTAAAACAAAACTATGTGTAGACCCGCTATCAAACCAAACTTCAACTATGTCATTAAGTTTTTCGTAATCATCTTTATTATATTTATCCCCTAGGAATCTATGAATATCATCTGTAAACCAACAATCTGAGCCTTCTTTCTCATAAATATCTGCTATACGGTCAATTACTTTTTTATCTCTCAATGGTTTACGAGTTTTCTTATTGATAAATATTGGCAGCGGAACACCCCATGCCCGTTGACGAGAAACACACCAGTCTGGTCTTTCCGCTATCATAGATAGCAATCTCTCTTTTCCTTTTTTTGGATAGAATGATGTCTCATTGATGGCTTTAATTGCTTTTTCTCTTAAAGAAGTTTTTTCCATAGAAATAAACCATTGTGGTGTTGCCCTATAAATTAGCGGAGCTTTCGATCTCCAAGAATGAGGATAGCTGTGTTGAAATTTGTCGTTTTTTAATAATCTTTTTTCATCTTTCAACTTTTCTATAACTAAAGGGTCAGCTTTAAATACATGTGTTTTTTCAAAAAAAGGAATTTCATTAGTATAATATCCTGAGTTATCGACTGTGTATCTTGATGGAATATTGTGTTGAAGACATAAATTAAAATCATCAACTCCGTGACTTGGGGCGCAATGAACTATACCTGTGCCTTGATCTAAAGTCACAAATTTTCCATCGAGCATTGGAACATCGTAATCAAACCCTAAATTTAATAAAGGATGACTACATATTGTACCATCAAAATCAGACCCTTTAAAAGTTTTCAAAATTTTAAATTTTTCAACGCCACAAGATTTTAAGACTGATTCTACTAAATCACTTGCAACAATTATCTTTTTTTCTCTAAAGTTTTCTAGTTCATTTATTTCAATTAATGAATAATTAAAATCTTTATTATATGTGGTTGCTCTATTAGCTGGTATTGTCCAAGGAGTTGTTGTCCAAATAATTATATTAGCATCCTTCAAAAAATCTTTTTTTGTATTTTTAATTTTAAAAGCTACAAAAATAGTGTTTGAGGTATGATCATGATATTCTACTTCCGCATCTGCCAAAGCTGTTTTTTCTACTGTTGACCAAAAAACTGGTTTAAAACCTTGATATAAACTTCCATCTAATAAAAATTTTCCAAGTTCTCTGACTATTTGAGCCTCTGCTTCAAAGCTCATAGTCGAATAATAATTTTCAAAATCTCCAGAAACACCTAGCCTTTTAAATTCTTTTATGTGAACATTGATCCATTTTTCAGCAAATTCTCGACATTCTGTTCTAAAATTCTTAATTGGAACTTCATCTTTGTTTTTTTTCTTTTTTTTATATTGTTCCTCAATTTTCCATTCTATTGGAAGACCATGACAATCCCAGCCTGGTACATAGACTGCATCTTTACCATTCATTTGGTGAAACCTCACTATCATGTCTTTTAAAATTTTATTAAGTGCTGTTCCCATATGAATATGACCGTTTGCATATGGCGGTCCATCGTGCAAAATAAATTTTTTCTTACCTAACGAATTTTTTCTTATTTTATTAAATATTTTATTTTTTTCCCATTTTTCTATAATAGGTGGCTCTTTATTAGGTAAGTTTGCCTTCATGGAAAAAACCGTTTTAGGAAGTTGTAAACTATCTTTTGTCATTTTTTACTTTTGCATTTAATTATATCTTTTTTTATTTGTACCTTAAGTTGATCTACATTTTTAAATTTTTTTTCTGGTCTGATAAATTTGATAAAGTTAACTTTTATCTGCTTATTATATAAGTTTGCCTTTATACCAAATATATTGACTTCTAAAACTAAACTATTTCCAGAAAATGTTGGTCTATATCCAACATTTGCTATACCTTTTTTACTTAAATTGTTTACTTGTATCGTCACAGCATAAACTCCTAACTTTGGAATTATATAATTATTAAGTTTAATGTTACATGTGGGAAATCCTATTTTTCTACCTCTCTGATAACCTTTTTCTACTTTCCCAACAATGCTCCACTCCCTGCCTAACAAACGATTCGCAGTTTCTATTTTTCCTTTGGATATGTTTTTTCTAATTATGGATGAAGATAATATTTTATTATTTTTTTTTAAAGGGTTGGCAATTATCGTTTTATAAGAAAATTTATTTTCATTTTTCTTTAACTTAAAAATATCTCCTTCTCTATTTTTACCAAATCTAAAATTTTTACTTATTATTAAAAATTTACAATTAAGTTTTTTATGAATAATCTTTTTAATAAAATTATCTGAGCTCATATTCGAAAAATTTTTATTAAATTTAATGATTATACAAAAATCTATTTTTAATTTTTTTAAACTTTTTATTTTTTGATCTAAGTTATTAATTCTATGATTTTTAATTTTTTTATTAAAAAACATGACAGGAACTGGTTCAAATGTCATTACTCCAACCCTTAATTTTTCTTTTTTTGCTTTTTTTCTAGCTTGTTGCAAAACTTTTTGATGACCTAAATGTAATCCATCAAAATTTCCGATGGCGACTACAGATTTTTTAAAATTAACTTTCAAGTTTAAATTTTTATATATAATCATTTCACCACATTAACTGTTTTTGAAAAAATTTAGTATTTACTTTATAAGTATTTAATAGTTTTTTTATTTCATTTTCTTCATTAAATTCAGACCTATGGACACCGCTCGTAATAAATAGTGAGTCTAATTTTAAATTATTAGCCCCTTTAATATCAGTATTTAAGTTATCACCAACTATTAAATTTTTTTCTCCTTTTTTTAAGATAACGTCATAAACTTCTCTATATGGTTTTCCAAAGTAAATAACCTCTCCCCCTAAAGATTTAAATATTTCTGCTATAGTACCTGCACAATACTCTTCTTGGTTTCCTCTATGAACAATTAAATCTGGATTTGTACAAACTAACTTTTTTGTCAAACTAGTTTTAAGTAAATTTTCGTAGCTTTTCAAATCTTCGTATTGCTCGTCAAATAATCCTGTACATAAAATAAAATCACAATTTTCTAAGTTTGATTTATTTTTTTCTAATCCATTGAATAAACTTCTATCTCTGTCAGGCCCAATATGATAAAATTTAATTCCAAATTTATAATCATTTAATGACCTCATAGCGACCTCACCTGATGTTAATACATTTTCCAAATATCTTTCTTCCATATTTAATTCTCTTAAAAAATTAACAACATCTTTATTTGGCCTTGGAGCATTCGATAAAAATACAACTCTTTTTTTTTTGTCACTTAAATTTTGTACTACCTCCATTGCTCCTTTATTTAGCTTATTGCCATCGTGAATTACGCCCCATAGATCAATTATGAAGGTGTCGTATAATTCGGAAATTTCAGAAAAATGATTGAGTTTTTTCAATTTATTAAGTCCATTATTAAATACTTATAGAAAAGTTGACAAAATATAGCAATATCGAGGTTATTAAGCCCTAAAAATAGTATAAAAATACTTGAAATTTTAACAAAACTCACCATATCAAGCGTACATACAAATTTATAGGAGAATTATATGAAATTTAGACCCTTGCACGATAGAGTTCTAATTAAAGTACTCGACAGTGAAGAAAAAACCGCAGGAGGAATAATTATTCCAGATACTGCTAAAGAAAAACCTCAAGAAGGAGAAGTCGTAGCCGTTGGTTCGGGAATTAAATCTGATGACGGTAAAATTTTGCCTATGGATGTCAAAGTAGGTGATATTGTACTTTTTGGAAAGTGGTCAGGCACTGAAGTTAAAATAGACGGAAAAGAATATAGCATCATGAAAGAGTCGGACATCATGGGTGTTTCAAAAAGTAAAAAATAATTGAATTAATAAGGAGAGAAAAATGGCAAAAATAATTAAATTCAGTACAGAGGCTAGAGCTAAAATGTTAAAAGGAGTTAACACTCTTGCTAATGCAGTAAAAGTTACACTTGGACCTAAAGGTCGAAATGTTGTGATGGATAAATCATATGGTGCACCTCGTACTACAAAAGATGGTGTTTCTGTTGCTAAAGAGATTGAGCTTGAAGATAAATTTGAAAATATGGGAGCTCAAATGGTTAAAGAGGTTGCTAGCAAAACCAATGATAATGCTGGAGATGGAACAACAACTGCAACAATATTAGCTCAAGCTATAGTTGCTGAAGGTTTAAAATATGTAACTGCTGGAATGAATCCAATGGATATAAAAAGAGGTATTGATAAAGCAGTTGAACACGTTATTGAAAAATTAAAGTCATCAGCAAAAAAAGTTAAAGCTAATGAGGAAGTTGCTCAAGTTGGAACAATTTCTGCAAATGGGGAAAAATCAATTGGCGATATGATTTCTAAAGCTATGCAAAAAGTTGGTAATGAAGGAGTTATAACAGTTGAAGAGGCTAAGGGAGTAGAAACTGAACTAGACGTAGTTGAAGGTATGCAATTTGATAGAGGATATTTATCACCATACTTTGTAACTAATGCAGAAAAAATGACAACTGAGTTAGAAAATCCTTTAGTTCTTTTAGTAGAAAAAAAACTTGCTAACTTACAACCAATGGTTCCATTGTTAGAGTCTGTGGTGCAAGCAAATAGGCCTTTAATGATTATATCTGAAGATGTTGAGGGAGAAGCTCTTGCAACTTTAGTAGTTAATAAATTAAGAGGTGGATTAAAAGTTGTGGCAGTGAAAGCTCCAGGTTTTGGAGATAGAAGAAAATCAATGCTTGAAGATATTGCAATTTTAACTGGCGGACAAGTCATCTCAGAAGATCTGGGTATTAAATTAGAGAATGTAAAAATAGGAGATCTAGGTTCTTGTAAAAAAGTTAAAATAGATAAAGAGAATAGTACGATAGTTGCGGGTGAAGGAAAAAAATCTGATATAGAAGCAAGATGTAATCAAATTAGATCTGAAATCAATGAAACTACTTCTGATTACGATAAAGAAAAACTTCAAGAAAGATTAGCTAAACTTGCTGGTGGAGTTGCAGTAATTAAAGTTGGAGGAGCAACCGAAGTTGAAGTTAAAGAAAAAAAGGATAGAGTTGAAGATGCATTAAATGCCACTCGAGCTGCAGTTGAAGAAGGTGTTGTTATCGGCGGTGGATGTGCTTTACTTTATGCTTCATTAGAACTTGATGGCCTTAAGATGAAAGGCGATGACCAAAAAGCTGGAGTTGAAATTGTTAAAAAAGCTCTTCAAGCTCCTATAAGACAAATTACTGCTAACGCAGGTGTTGATGGCGCAGTAATCGTAGGAAAACTTATTGAAGGTAAAAAATCTACTCAAGGTTACGACGCTCAAAATGAGGAGTACGTAGAAATGTTTTCTAAAGGAATAATTGATCCTGTTAAAGTTGTTAGATCTGCATTACAAGATGCTGCTTCAATAGCAGGACTATTAATTACAACTGAAGCTATGATTTCAGATAAGCCAGAAGAAAAAGATGCTGCTGCTGGTATGCCTCCAATGGGTGGTGGTATGGGCGGTATGGGCGGTATGGGCGGTATGGGCGGTATGGGAATGTAATCCCC
>CEOP01036818.1_pt1 | contig 13487 bp, 12 predicted proteins | sample 361301 | NCBI WGS metagenome assembly CEOP01 (sample SAMEA2619548, study PRJEB7988) | marine metagenome | biome: marine biome (ENVO:00000447); feature: deep chlorophyll maximum layer (ENVO:xxxxxxxx); material: "saline water (ENVO:00002010), including plankton (ENVO:xxxxxxxx)" | depth 55 m
TTTTACACCATCCCATATTTGTTTTCATTTTTTTATTTTTTTTCTGTAATTCTGGTATATTTCCTTTAATTAAGCCTAGACCTTTAGTTGAACCAAATTCAAAGCTTTTTTCAAAAAGTAATTGCATACCTAGACAAATTCCATAGATAAATGAATTTGGTTTTAACAAATAATTAGAAATTTTTTCGTCATACTTATTTTTTTTAAGAACATTCATACCTGATTTAAATGCTCCTACACCTGGAATAATAACAAAATCATAATTTAAAGTTTTTTGCTTAGTTGATATTATTGAAGTTCTAAAACCAGCTTTTATACAAGCTTTATAAATGCTAAATAAGTTATTAAACTTTAAATCAATTATTCCTGCGGATAATCTTTTATTTATCATCTCTTATAATTACTCCTTTTTTTTTTAAAAATTTTTTTATTTTAAGTATTGTGTTTAGGTGTTTTGAAATTTTTTTAACGCTATCTAAATAAAGTGTATTCCCAATTTTTGTTTTTACTTTTGGCAAAAATTTAATTGCTTCGTAATGTAATATCGAGGCAATTCCTACTCCGCTTACTTTCGCATTTTTTATTACGTCATAAATATGCCCAAAATTACCAGCTCCACCATGAGCTATAACTGGTATAGAAACTTTTTCTACAATCTTTTTAGTTAAAGGAATATCAAAACCTTTTTTTAAACCTTCATTATTTATTGCTGTAATAATTATCTCTCCAGCCCCGAACTCCTCTACTTTTTGTGCCCATTCCACTGGATCAATATTTACAAGATCTCTACCGTTAGATTTACTTATATAATATTTTTTGTCTATTTTGATTGCTTGAATTATAATTGTGATATTAGAAGATCCAAAGATTTTAGAGGCTTTTTTTAATAACTTAACATTATCAATTGCAGCAGAATTAAGTAAGACTTTATCTGCGCCTGCTTTGAACATGTCAGATGCATCTTTAATGCTTCTAATACCCCCTCCAACCGTTAAGGGCACAAAAACATTTTTAGCTGTTTCACTGACAAATTTTATTAAGTTACTTGTTCCAAAAAGTGTGGCTACACTATCTTGGTAGCATATCTCGTCAGCACCATGTGAATAATATAATTGTGCAAAATCTCTAGCATTACCTAGGACTCTAAATCCCTCAAAATTTATACCTTTAATTAACAAGCCATTCTTAATTTCTAGCATAGGTATGATTCTTACTGGTTTCTTCATATGCTAATCTTCTCAATGTGGTTTGAAATTAATTTATAGTTAGGCGTATATAATGTATTTTTATGGCTTAAGTAAGTAAATATAACTTTTTTATAAGCACTTCTTGAAACAGTTAATTTTTTAGAGAATGATTTTTTACTGTAATTTTTTATATTGTAAGCAGTATTTCCAATTATTTTTGCATAATCCAGAATTGTCATTATCTCCTCTGACTCATACTCATGGTCACTTGAAAAAATGTTAACTATAGGTTTATTGTTTACAACAGCGTAGGAAAAAGCTGTGGTACCTTTTGCTAAAAAAAATTTTGTTTTTTTTGATAAAATATTTAAAGCGTTAGGTCTATTATCAATTATAAATTCTTTAAAATAAGGATTAAAAGAAAAATTTTTTTTTGAAGACTTGTATTTTGGATGAGGAATTATAATAACCTTACATTTAAAATCTGACTCAATTTTTTTTAAAAATTCAATTATATCTCCATAAATTTTTCTGATATTATGATTAGGGAGATAATTATTTTTTACGTCTGTATCGCCTCGAAAATATGGGCCACCATTATCAAGATATAAGCAATAATTTTTATACGAAGGTTTTATATTTGAAGGCTCTAGACAGTTTGAATAATCAAAAAAATTAATAAGTTTTGTATCAGTTTTATTTAGTTTCTGATTAGAAAAAATAATTTCATCTTTATTTTTAATTAATTTAATTAAAAACTTAAAAATAAAAAAATTTAAATAGAAAAAATATAATTTATAATTAAGTTTATGTTCCTTTAACTTAGACTTAATCCATTTAAATCTACTTACCTTTTTTTGACTAATATAAGGTGGAGGATCATCGAATATAAAAAGCTGTTTAATCCTCAATAGTTTTATTATTATTAAAATTAAAAATGACTTAAAATTATAATGATTTTGCATTAAATTTATTATAACTAAATTTTTTTTCTTTTTTTTAAGGAAGTTATAAAAATGTAAAATTGAATTCTGAGCAATAGCAGCTTTTGATCTTTTACTTTTCCAAGCCTTATTAAGTGATTTGCTGGCAATAATTTCTGAGAGATCATTAATTAAAACTTTGTAATTTAATTTTTTATATTTTTCTATTTCTAATTTAAAATACTCAAAATCAGTAAATTTATAGGGATATAAGAATAATAATTCTTTTTTCATTTTTGGTTAGAATAAATTTTTGTAATATAAATTTTATGAATTTAACTGATAAAATTTTTTTTAAGAAAATTGTTACTAAAAGATCCTTTCATAATTTTTAGAAGACCTAATCTCGCATAAGCTCCTCTGATATCATCTATATGAAAATTTTTTTTATTATCTTTATTAAGTCCAAATTCTTTAAGCATAAATTTGTATTTGTCTAATATATATCTATTAAATTTTAATTGAATTGGAGAAAGTTTTTCTTCTTTTTGTATTGTTTCAAAAAATTCTTTTCCAAAAAAAACAAGTTCTTCTGAAGAGTTTTCTTCAAATTTTAGTTTTTCATACTTATAAGAAATATGATGATACTCATAAGGTAAATTTAAATATTCAATAAAATTTAGATAGTTGTTGCTCTCTTTATGCTTAATTTTTTTAAAAACTTTTCTGCTTAGAGAGTTTAGGGGTATCTCATTATAAATTGTATAATCATTTGTATAAAGGCATGGTTTATTAAATAAATTCGGAAGTTGAGTGAACCCCCCGCCTCCCGCAATATGAAATTTACAATTTTTAGCTAAAAAAAAATCAAACTCTCTAGAATTGAAATCACTGAATGGATAATCAATTATATCTATATTATCTGCATTTTTTAATTTTTTGTTTGCTTTTAAGCCCATTCTAAAAACTTTAAAGTTTTTTTCTTTAAAAAAATTTATCATTTCCAAGTAATTATCAATATTGGAATTTCTAAAATCTCTTCTACCTTGATCATTGTGGAAGTTATCGTCTCTAACATGTAAACAAATAAAATCTGCCTCAATGTCAATATTATAATTTTTAATTTTTTTTTTACAGTTCTCCTCAATTTTTTTTTCAATAGAAAAGTTTGAAGATTTTATAATATTAAAAGTATCTATCGATTTTTCATCAATATTTTCAAAAATTACATTAGGGTTATCAGCAAATGTCTCGTTATAATTTTCCCAAAAATATGGCTTTTTTGCAAAAAAGATATAAGTCATTAATAATCTGTATATTGCAAATTCTACACTTAATAAAAAATTAAAAAATTTGAAAAAAATTCCTTCATTTAATTTTTTATTTTTAAAAAGTACAGCTTTACTTAATTCTAAAACAAAATTTTGGTAATTAAGTTTTTTCTGGAATAGGTAAGGTGAAAATAACAATATTCTCTCTACTTCTTTTTTAGATAAACTTACAAATAATAAATGTTCACAAATTGTGCCAATCGCATATGGTACAACTACTAAGCTAAATGTATTAAATTTAAAAAATTTATTTATTATTTTTAATAATAGTAAAATCATTTTTTTATTAAAAAATTACCAAGAACCAGAGCATCTAAATCTGTCCATAAAAAAACATTTAAAGCTTCTTGCGGAGTGTTAACTATCGGCTCTCCTTTTCTATTAAATGAGGTATTTAATAAAGTGTAAATTCCTGTCAAATCACCAAAACTTTCAATTAAATTATAAAATTTTTCATTATCTTGTTTTAAAACCAATTGTGCTCTAGCAGTGCCGTCCACGTGCGTTACTGCTGCAAGCTTTGATTTAAAACTTTCTTTAACTTCTACTGTTGAAAGCATAAACCTGTAGGGATCACACTGTCTCCAATTTGAGTTAACTTCATAATATTCGTTAAAGTATTTATCTAATGTTGATGGTGCAAAAGGTCTAAATATTTCTCTAAACTTTATTTTAGAATTAATTATTTTTTTATTTTTAAAGTATCTTGGGTCTGCTAAGATACTTCGATTTCCAAGAGCTCTCGGGCCAAATTCAAATCTTCCTTGGAACCAACCAATCACCATAGAATTAGAAATTAAATTTGATACTTCTTTGTTAAGATCTTCGTCTTTTTCGTGGAAATTATAATCAATTGAATTAAATTCTAAACATTTTTTTATTTCTTGATGGTTATAACCTTTTCCTAAATAAGTATTTTGATAATTAAAGTTTTTTTCTTTCAACAAATAACTTGATCCAAGTGCACATCCTAAGGCACCTCCTGAATCTCCAGCAGCTGGCTGGATAAAAACATTTTTATAAATTTTGCTTCTTATAATTTTAGAGTTTATTGCACTATTATAGGCTACTCCACCAGCATAGCATAAATTCTCATCACCATTTTCTTGCTTAATTTGTTTTATGTTTTCAAGTGTAAAATTTTCTAAATAAGTTTGTAAGCTTGAAGCAATGTCAGCAAAATATTGACTTTTTGAGTTAATCAATTTTTTATCAAAAATTTCTTCGGTAGATAGATCTTCTGAAAAATTTTCTAAATAGAAGCTATCTCCGATTTCTCTTTTTTTTCCAAATTCCTCAATAAATTTTTGAGTTAAGTTTGATCCGGACTCAATATTAAAATTGAAATAAGATTGATCTAATTCAAAATTTAAACCTTTTTTTTTAAATAATTTATCTATTTTTTCTTGATAAATAGGTTTGCCATAAGGCGCCATGCCCATTACCTTGTACTCTCCCTCATTAACTTCAAAACCTAAAAATTCAGTAAAAGCAGTATAAAGAAGTCCGATTGAGTCAGGAAAGTTGACTCTTCCAGACCTTATCAGCTCTTTATTTTTTGTATTACCATAAGTTGTTGTGCACCATTCACCGACGGCGTCTGAAGTATATAGGTCTGACGAGTTGAAACCAGAACAGTAAAAAGCACTTGCGGCATGCGAAAAGTGATGTTCAAAAAATAAAATTTTTTTCTTATTTACTCCTAGAACATTGGAAATAAAATTTCTTGTAGAAATTTTATTTTTATCCCAACTTCTTAAAAGTTCAAATTGCGAGTCTAAATTTTTAAATATATTTTTGCTATTTGATAATAAAATTCTATGTAACTTTAAAATAGGTTTTTCATAAAAAACAATATAATCCACCTCGTGTATTGAAATATTTGCGACTTTTAATACAAATTTTATACTATTTATTGGAAAACTATTGTCATGTTTTATTCTAGAAAATCTCTCTTCTTCGGCTGCAGCTACCACGTCTGACCCATCAATTAATGCAGCAGCAGAATCATGAAAAAAACTAGAAATACCAAGAATTTTCATTAAATGTTTTAAAAATCTTTTTGAAGATCTTTTTTAGATAGTTTTTTGTAGTACTTTTTTTTTTTAAAAAAAATAAAAAATATTTTATTTATTAAAAAAAAAAATTTAAAAATTATTTTCCTTAAAGACATTTTTAATGCATTGTATATTTATAATTTTGACTTTTTTTCTTAGTTTTATTCACTTTATTTTTTGAAAAATTCAAAAATGTCATAAATCTAAAAAGATTAGTAATCAAAATTTTAAATAAAAAATTGCCTATCATTCAATTGAATACTTTTCTAATATTTTTTTATAATACTCATTGGCTATGATTTCCTCACCAGTTTCTAAAGTGTGAATAATGTCTCCAAAATGAGTAACTGTTGAGTCTAAATTTTTAAAAATTTTATGAAAGTTAACATTATAGTCTATTCCGCTAGTATTGAGGTATTTGCTTTCATAGTCATCAAAAAGTTTTTTCATATTATTATAAACATCGTGATAATATTTGTTGTAAATCTTTATTTTTTCCTTCTCCTCATTAGAATAAGACTTCTTGCTATATAAAAAAGACTCGAGAGAATTGATAAAAATTGAACCATTACCCTCTGCTATCTTTTTAAACTGTTGCAATCTATTGTGAAAAGAATCTACTATTTTTTTAGGATTATTCTTTACTTTAACTGGCTTGAAATCTTCACTATTTTCATCGACATAATCTTGGGCTATTTCAGTGTTGCTATCATGAATTATTTTTCCCCAAGCCTCTGCTATTTCAACATAAGTAATATTATAGTTATTTAAAAGAAAAGTATCAGAAATTTGACCATAATGAAAATCACATACACCTCCATGAGAAATAACCACTTCTGGATTTAATGAATAAGCGTATAAATTATAATTTATAATTTGATTTAACATAGTGTTAGCAGGCTGAGAAAAATTTAAAACTTTAAATTTTTTATTTAATTTTTTTTTAATATTTTCATTATTATTTAATTTTTTTTCCAGTTTTTGAGCAAAAGTATCAATGTCTTTTACTAGTATACTGAAAGCATTAGACCCACCAAAAATTGCTACTATAATGTGATCTGGATACTTGTTTTTTACCTCGTGTGATCCACAATCTTGTCTAAATCCCAATTCATTAATTTTACCCCATCTTGGGTGTCTAAATAGATAGCCATAAGGAAAATAGTAAAACCCATATTCAGAGTTAAAACTTAATTTATTGAATATGTTATGCTTAGAAAATTTCTCAAAATCAAAGTCTATTTTCATTGTTGCTTCCATAAATCTTTTTATGGCAGCATGTCTTTTTTTTTCTTTTTTTAAAAAAAACATTTATAAGAAATTTTTATGTAAAGGTGTCGGATCTTTAGCAGGTTGTATTTTTTCAATCCCTTTAATATGTTTGTCTAATGCTTCACTTACATAATGTTGTATTGGTAATGTTCCCATCATAGTTTGGGCATCAAAGTTGGGTGAAGCCAAATAATTCATTATTCTTGAATATCTCTCTGATTTAAAAATATCTTTAAATCTTTCATCAACAAAATTACCAATGTGAAATTTGGAGTACCTTGCATTAAAAAACATTCCAGATGGTGCAACTAGTCCACTTCCACTTATTTGTAAAAGAAACTGGGGTCCATAGAATCTTTTATATGATGGAATACCCTTATTCTCTATTTTACTCCATTTAACAATTATCTTTGTTTTATCATTGCTTAGTTTTTCTGCATTAAGTAGCTCAGCATACATATCCTCATATTTACTATAATCCACTCCTAATGTTCCAAATTCATCGTCTGAACAATGTTTGATAACACCATAGTCAACCCCAAGATCTACTGCCAATTTAGAAAAAGGAATTATCTCATCCTTAAACTCAGGCAATAAAACCATTTGGATACCCAGTGTAACATCGAGTTTAAGTTTTTCTTTTAAACTAACCGCATATCTAATATTTGACATAGCCCTATCGAATACTTTTGTATGTTCACTGCCTTTAAACATAATCTTTGAATAGGACTCTGGAGTACCTGCAGCTACCGTAAATCTTACCCATTTTAAGTGGGGAAGCACTTGGTCTATTTTTTCTTTCTCCCATTCCCAACCATTTGTTGCATTTCCTACATCAATACCTATTTTTGAAGCATGTTGTATAAATGGAACATAGGCTTTGGAGAGCGTGCTTTCACCATCTGAAATTAATGAGACGCCTCTTACACCTATTTCCTTAAAATCATCAAGTAAATCTAAAGCATTTTTAGTTTTAATACTTGCTCTTTCTTGAGGCTCTTGAACCATTGCATAACAAAAAGAACACATTGCTCCACAAGCTCGAGTTAAAGCCATGTCTACACTCACTGGAGCTATTTTTTCACCATTAGCCCAGGACTCAACTCTGTCGTAATGATAAGATAATTTATGAGAGTCCAAAATTAATTTGCCTTCTCTGGTATCTATTCCTTGTATTTTGTTATTCAAACTTTCTTTGTTAAGTTTCATATTTTTATTTCTAATCCTCTTAATTTTCTTAAAACACTTTTATCACCGACAGGCTCACACCATACAGTAATACCTTCATCAATTGACTCTTTAATTTTTTCCTCTAAATCTAGTAACATTGGTCCTCTATGATTGGCAGGTATAGACTGTTCAATTTTTAAAACAATCTGGCCATTATTTGGAACACTTACTACTTTAATATCTTTAAATACCGAATTTTTTTTTAAAATTCCTGAAATCATTTTGTTTCTATCATCTTCATTCGCATTTTTCCATTTTTCACCTACGGCAAATGTTTCAGTATTAGCAAAATTTTTCATCATATTATATTTAAAAAGGTCCTGTAAAATTTAGATTAGGTTGATCCGTTGCTATATTCTTTGTTAGAAGTTTATTTTTAATTTTTAGTTTTGTTTTTAACATTTTATTTACTTTATCAACTAAATCATCATACGTGGGATAACAGTATTTAGCTAGGCTTCTAGTGCTCGGAATAGGGTTATCGGAGAGCCCGATCCTTTTGATTAAAAATTTACTTTTTTCACGCGGATTTAAATTTTCGTGAATTTTTGAAATTATTTCTGAACTTATTCCATACATCATACCACCGTTATCAACCACTAGCGTTTTTTTTGTTTTTCTTACAGATTTCATTATTGTTTTAATGTCTAAGGGACGTAAACTTTGAAGATCAACTATTTCAACTTGTATAGAATATTTTTTTAAAATTTCTGCACATCTTAAACATTCCATTGTCATATATGAACTAGATATAAGGGTAATATGTTTGCCTTTTTTAATTATTTCTGCTTTTCCTAGTTTTGTTTTATAATATTTTTTTGGAACAAAATCTTTAACTTCATGTAGCCATCGATGTTCAAAAATTATCACTGGATTTTTATCTTCTATACTTGATATCAATATGCCTTTTGCATTTTTGGGATTTGAAATACATACAACTTTTAAGCCAGGTATATGTGCAAATAAAGTCTCTAAGCTTTGTGAGTGTTGTGGTCCCTGCCCCCATCCTCTACCAATAATTAACCTGATTACTAGAGGCACACTTTTTTTACCCCCACTCATAAAATACCATTTCGCTGCCTGATTAATAATTTGCTCTAAAGAAAGAAGAGAAAATTCTACCCTTTGATGCACTATTACAGGTCTAACACCAGAGAGCGCTGAGCCTATAGCAATTCCTGTCATTGTATTTTCAGCTGTAGGAAAGTCAAAAACTCTTTTTTTTTTCAAGAATATTTTATCAATTTTTTTTGTAGTTCCAAAAATTCCTTTAGGATCATCTACTCCAAGGCCAATCAAAATAACATTTTTATTTTTTTTCATAGACATGATAAGTCCTTCTCTAATTGATTCAGCTACAGAAATTTTTCTATTTTTTTTAAGCATATATATATTTTTTGAGCAATTTCTTTTTTGGGAATTTACTTTTTTTAGCAAAATCGAATGCAGAAGAAATTTGTTTTTTAATATTTTCTTTAATTTTTAACAATTGATAGTTAGACAGTAGTTTATTTCTTTTTAAAAATTTTTCATAATTTGAAATTGGACACTTTTGTTCCCAGTAATTCAAATAATTTTTTGTTCTATAATTAAGGTTATCGTCATTATTTGGGCCACAATGTTCAACTGCTCTGAAAGTTTTTAATTCTATTAAATAAGGTTTCGAATCTTTTCTCATTTTATTAATGATATCTTTTGATTTTAAAAAAACTTCCTCTATTGAATTACCATTTAACTTTAATGATTTTACACCTAGAGACTCTGAAATTGATGTAATATTTCTTTTTTTTGATTGTCTTTTAGAGATATGCGAATAAACAGAATACTCATTATTCTCACACACAAATAAAACTGGTAATCTGTGTAAAGCTGCAAAGTCTAAACTTTCAAAAAAAACACCTTCCTCAGTTGCTCCATCACCAAAAAAAATAGCTACTATTTTTCCACTCTTTTTAATTTTATTTGCCCAGGCTATTCCGGTGCCAATTGGAATAGTGCTTCCAACTATTGGTACAGCTGCGGAAACACCAGCTCTCAAATCTATTAAATGCATTGAGCCTCCCAATCCTTTAGCACAACCAGTCTCTTTTCCATAAAGTTCTGATATCATGCTTTTTAGAGAACCTCCTTTTGCGAGATAATGTGCATGACAACGATGAGCTGTAACAATTTCGTCATTTTTTTTTAAGTTTTGGCACACCCCTACAGCAACAGCCTCTTGACCAATAGACAAGTGTACTGGGCAACGCATTTCCCATTCGTTATATTTTTCTGCTATAGTTTTTTCTATTTCTCGAATTCTTAACATTTCATAATAGAGTTTAATTTTATTCTTTTTTTTAATTTTCATAAAATTTATTTATTAATTTGCAAATTTTAATTATTTCTTTCTTTTGTAAAAATTGATGGATAGGTAAAGTAATTATTTTTTTCGATTGTTTCAAAGTCTCCGGTAAGTAATTTTTTCCAAATTTTAATTTTTTATATGCTGGTTGTAAATGGATAGGAGTTGGATAGTGTATAGCTGTTTCGACTCCGTTTTTTTTTAAATATTTTTTTAAATCATCTCTTTTTGAAACTTGAATTACAAAAGTATGATAAGTATTATATTCTTTTTTAGTTTCTTGAGGTATATAAACAAATTTTTGGTTTAAGTTTTTTAAATACAATTTTACATTTTTTCTTCTTTTCAATACTACGTTTTTTAATCTCTCTAGCCTAAAATTTAATATTCCAGCTTGAAGATTGTCCATTCTTGAGACATAACCAAAATTTCTAACTATGTTTCTGTTTGTCATCCCGTGATTTCTTAAATCCAAGATTAATTTTGCAATTCTGCCTGAATTAGTGGTTAAATAACCAGAGTCGCCTAAAGCATTTAAATTTTTAAGAGGGTGAGCCGAAAAACAGCCAACAGTTCCAAAAGTTCCAGAAAATTTTCCTCTATATTTCGATCCTATGGCTTGTGCAGCATCTTCAATAACTGGTATATTGTGTTTTTTAGACGTTTTTAGGATAGCATCCATATCACAAACACGGCCAGTAAGATGAACAGGCATAATTGCTTTAGTTCTATTGCTAATAGCTTTTTCGATAAGATCTGGATTTATGTTTTGATCTTTTTTTACATCAACAAAGATAGGTTTAGCTCCTAGATGTACAATTACTGAGGTGGAAGCTATAAATGAATTAGATGTCGTTATTACCTCATCACCTCTTTTTACTCCAAGAGCATACAAGCCTAATGTAAGGGCATCAGTGCCACTATTCAATGCTATGCAATGTTTGACATTTAAAAAGGAAGAAATTTTATTTTCAAATTTTTTGACTTCATCTCCGCCAACATATTGTCCAGAATTTAATATTTTTTTTATTTTTTGTATTAATTTTGATTTTTCCTCAAAATATTGTTTTTTCAAATTAACGTAGGGTATTTTCATTAGCTTCTATAAAAATTTTTTACAGTTTTAATTATGTGATCCAATTGTTTTTTACTTAAATGTTGATCGCAAGGAAAAGTGATAATTTTTTTTGTATGCGCATCTGTCACCGGAAAATCTCCTTTTTTATGCTTTAGATACTTTAAAGACTCTTGCAAATACATTGGTTTGGGATAATGAACTTTTGCTTCTATGCCTTTTGAGTGACAATATTTAAGAAGTTGATCTCTTTTTTTGGCAAACACAATATAGAGATGGTAAACTATCTTAAAATTTTTAGGTCTTTGAGGGATAGTTATTTCTTTAAATTTTTTAAAATGTTTATCAAAATATTTTGCATTTTTTATTCTTTTATTAGCTATAGAATGAGCTTTTGGTAATAACCAATTTCCTACAACTGATTGGAAAGTATCTAATCTGGAGTTGTAGCCTGATATTTTTACTGTATCTCTATCTACTAATCCATGATTTCTAAGCAGAAGAAGATGTTTATAATAATTTTTATTATTTGTAGTAATTACTCCTCCATCTGACCAAACATTAATATTTTTAAGTGGATGTAATGAAAATGCTCCAAATTCACCCCATGTGCCTGCTTTTTTTTTATTTATTGATCCTAAGATTGACTGACAAGCGTCTTCTACAATAGGGATCTTATATTTTTTCGATAATTTTTTTAATTTGATCATATTTGTCATGTAGCCAGTGAAATGAACTGGCAATATAGCTTTTGTTTTTTTTGAAATTTTCCTCTTTACTTGATCCACATTCATACAAAAGGTGTCATCACAATCTACAAAAACTGGTTTAGCTCCAAGTTCTGTTATTGCTCCAATCGTTGCAACAAATGTGTTTGCAGCAGTTATTATCTCATCTCCTTGCTTAACATTTAAAGTTTTAAGGCTTAATTTGATAGCGTCTGTTCCCGAGTTTACACCAACAGCATATTTTACACCTATAAGTCTTGCAAAATTTTTTTCAAATTGCAATAAAGGTTTTCCTAAAGTGAAATCTCCAGTACTTACAAACTTTTTTAATTCAGACCAAAGCTCTGGACAATTAGAAAATTGTTGTTTTAAATAAGAATATCTAACTTTCATCATTTTAAACTAATTTTTTGCATTTTTTTTATGTTAAAATATTCCTCGTTATCAAATGTATTATAGAAAGCATTTTTTTTAAAGGCATCGATTAAATCTTTAATAGCTTCATTAATATTTTTTTTCGGTTTAAAACTCAGCAGATCACTAATTTTTTTTGAATCTATGTGGTATGATCTATTGTCATCTGATTGATGAAACTCTAGCTCAACCTTTTCTTTAATATTTTCTTTAACCATTGATGCTAATTTCTCAACAGAATGATTTTCAAATCCAACGTTAAAAATTTGATTTTTTACTTTATCTTTTTCTGATTTTATTAAACATATATAAGAGTCAACCATATCGCTTATATGAATATTTGGTCTTAGTTGTGAACCGCCAAATATTTTAATTTTTTTTTTATGGTAAGCAAAATTTGTTAAAATATTTACTACTAGATCTAACCTTTGTCTTGGTGAATATCCACAAACTGTCGCAGGTCTTATAACTGAGCCAACAAAATTTGAGTCTGTTTTTGAAAGCAAAATATCCTCACATTGAACTTTAAATTTCGAATAATCCGTTAAAGGTTCTAATGAGGCAGTTTCAGTAACTTTAGGTAAATCTTTTACACCGTAAACGCTTGATGAGGATGCGTAAATGAAGTGTTCTATCCCCTGTTCTTTTGATGCTTTAACCAGTGGCTCAAAACAGTCAAAATTTATTTCTTGTCCTAATTTAGGGTTAAGTTCAAAACTTGGATCATTTGATATACATGCAAGATGAATAACGATATCTTGATTTTTTAAAGCTTTTTTTAATTTTATAATGTTTCTCACATCTCCCTTAACTACATTTAAATTTTTCTCTTTTTTTGGGAGATTGTTTCCATAAATAAATAAGTCAAAAACTGTAACATTATAGCCAATTTTTAAAAGCTCTGGCACTAACCTGCATCCAACATA
>CEOP01113100.1_pt1 | contig 13475 bp, 13 predicted proteins | sample 361301 | NCBI WGS metagenome assembly CEOP01 (sample SAMEA2619548, study PRJEB7988) | marine metagenome | biome: marine biome (ENVO:00000447); feature: deep chlorophyll maximum layer (ENVO:xxxxxxxx); material: "saline water (ENVO:00002010), including plankton (ENVO:xxxxxxxx)" | depth 55 m
ATCCTTAACATATTTCGAGAACCAAACATAGGGACATGGAAATTATTCTCGACATCCCCAATACTAGAATATGATGTGAAAGATCTGTTTGGTATGTATACCACATTCCTTTTGCGCATTTCCTCTTGCATGTTCGGCTTCATGACATCGTTAAAAGAGTCCATTACAATCGATTTATCGACCATTCCCCTTCTTACTCGTCCAGATGATGTTCTTTGAGTTTTGAAATACTGTGAATAGGTTTTTTCGCGGCCTTTTTGACAGTAAGCGACCGTAGGAAATCCTTCTTCAATTGCGCCATCACATATGTCCAATGCAGAGTGACTAGCAGTCATTCCAATACGCAATTTAAGGCGGTCATAGTCTTCGATAATTCCAGTAATTTCATCTTTTCCTATCATGTAATCACTACTCCCTGATTATGATGCTATCCGAGATGGCCTTTGAAGTTAGTCAAAGCGCTGCAATTGCATCAATTCGTCAGTTGATAGCGTATCTCCGCTCATCAACTTGCTCATCAAGTCTTGAACTTCAACACGCGCTCCACGTTGACTATCACCGGTGGTAGCTCCACGCATAGCACGAAGCATATCTTGAATTGAGTGTAGGCATCTTAGAGATACAATGTAGAAATGATGAGCCTTGTCGGCCTCTTTCTTGGATTTGCGAAGTTCACGGTGTGCATCTTCTGCTTGCTCCCTCTGCCTGTCGACTTCCTTGTTCCACTGTAGCATCAAATCGTGTGCTTCCTGGGCAGCTTGTGCTGCTTTTTGTACTTCGACATGTGCTTCTTCTTGAATAACCATTGCTTCACGAAGCATTCCTCTTGCTTCCTTGAGTTCACCATTAGAATCTTCAGAAGATTTCATTTCACGAATCTTGGAAGAAATTTCTTTCATTCTCTTCATGACTTTCTTCTCATTGTTTCCAGTGTGAGCGCCACGTTCGAATTCTCTCTCTAATTTTTGTAGGTCACGGCGAAGAGAGTGTACTGTAACTTTGCGTTCTCTGCGGCCGCCGCGGTGGCCAGAGTTACCTTCGTCTTTTTCAGTGCGCTCAGAATCAAGCATAGATTTAGCTTGCTTAACTTTCTTATTTGCTTCAGAACGAATAGTCTTCTTGTCACGAACTAATTCGTTCATCTGCTCACGAATTTCACGTTGCTGGCGGACATTTTGGATAAGTTCACGGACTTCTGCATTTAACTCGTTTCGAATAACGGTGTGCTCCTTAGTTCGAGCGTTCCAATCATCACGAGTAGTGCGGTACTGCGTTGCCTTTTGGTCAACTAACTTACGCTTTTCATCCAAAATTTCCTTTAATTCTGCCATTTCTTATCGCACCTGTTCGCCATGTACTCCCGTACTTCAGCGACTGGGCGACTGGCCTATCCCATTTGAAGCCTCCCTACGGGAGGCGTTTCAAAGAAAGGGGATTATTGCCTTACATGCAACGGATAATTTCTGCCTTGCCTTACCTAAATTTGACCCAGTTGGGCATTGAATGATTATTGAGTGACCAGATTCAAGCCTCGAAATTATAATCGTTGAATCTTCCCCAACCACTGTAATCAAGTTACTTTCTGGATTCAGATCTAATATTTCAGTCATCACTGTCGGTTTAAATTCATTAGATGTACGCTCTACAGTAAATCCTTCGATATCCATCAAAGCAGCCGAAATAATACATTCCTCATCGACTAAATCCACAATAACAGTGTTTGGCACAACCGGTTGTAATACTTGGCGGGTGATGACTATTTGCATCAAATATTTCCTCTCATCACATAACCAATACCTGATTTGTAATAGCCTTCGAGTTTAGAAATTATCTCCAAGCCTCTTTTTCTATAGAAATCTATGGCGAATTCATTATCGCCTCTGACCTCAAGTTGAATTTCTGAGTGCCCATCATGGCGGGCAGCCTCAACCAAGAAATCCCATGCTTGTGCGCCAAACCCCTTTCCTTTGTAATCAGAATCTATTGCAAATGCTACTATTCTTACTCGAGAAGTACTGAATTTGTTGGCCCACATCAATCCCCTAATCATATTATTATCATCTAGTAGAACGAGATTGCCACCCCATTCAGGTATCGGTAAAGTCTTCACTGAAGCCTCAGCATATCGTTCTCCAGTTTGATCAAGGAATAGTTGTCGAACCACTTCTACAGTTGCATCATCCAATGATTTTGGACTAGGACCAAGACACCAACGTGCGCCCATGTTTTGTTGGTAGAAGGGCTTACTCTTCATTCCTTCTTCTTGTATCGGCTTCTTGAACCTCTATGTGCTCCAAGATTTCCAAGTTTACGCATTCCAGCCTTCTTTGAATTTACCTTCTTAGTTTTCTTAGAACTAGATTCAGAATCTAGACTAGAAAGCAATCCCGAAATATCTCCAAGAGTCATTGGACCTGACGCTTCCTTAGATTGTCGAGGTTTAGAATTCCCTCCGCGTCTATCTCTTCCACGATTACCTGGCTTAGGGTTTGATTTCTTCCTTAGCCATGCCTCTAGCCTGCCTACTTCACGACGAAGTTTGTGCAATTCTCCACGTCGCTGTCTCAGTGCTTTCTGAATATTTTGAACTCTTCTGTCATAGGATCTAGCTTCATTGGCATTGATGTTCTTATCCTTTAGCAGAGGTTCCTGTTCAAGCATTTTTGCTGTGGTATCATCATGTTTTGTCTCATAGATTTTGAGATTCTTGATATCACTCTTCTGCTCGACAACTAATTCGATGAATCTTTGATGCAGTTCACTAGCTTCTCTCGCTTTAGCATGCATTGCTTGTAATTCGAGGAACCATGAGAATTGTATCTTTTCCCTATCTAGTGATGGGACACGATGGATATCTAGTTCCTCTGTAAGTCTTGAGTAGACCTTTGCCAATTCATCTTCAATCATATGGATTGGTAAAATAATATCAGAATTGATTTTATCTCTCTGCTTCTTTATCTCGTCGATTTTTTTGTTTCTGTTTCGCAATCCTACGATAATTGCCTTGTGCTCTTTACGTAAATCAGAAGTTTCTTCGATCACTCCACGCATTGCTCTAGCCATTCTAACATTTGACTGCCTTTCAGAATCTAGCGCTTCTACACGCTTCTCTAGAGCCTTCATTTCTGCTTGCGCTTTCTCTAGCATATTCTTTACAATGTCATCTGATTTATCTCGTAAATCATGGAAAATATCTGCAGGCTCCATGTCCTTTAGACGTTCAGAGTCAACAGTTTCACAAATTTCCTTCCACGTTGAACCATTCCCAAACATTACTGCAGCTCGTAGTAATTCGTTGCGAATACTCAATTCACCAGCGGCTCTAACAACACGACATAAATCATGATCTAAATCAAATGGGTCCTCTATTGCCAAATGATGCTCTCCCATTCTTGGAGGTTTAGATTTCTCACTATTGATGATATCAAGAGCGGATGGCTCTTCATTCATCCATCCTTTCATGTCACGGGTTAGTGGTTCTCCATTTCTAATCGATATTACTTGTTCAGACCAGTTTCTAGTAGCATATGTATGGAAAAACGAATGCAATAATTGTGCCAAATCGCTATCATTTTTTGAATCCAATTTTGCATTTTCATTAATTGTGATGTCGTACTCTGTTTCATCTAGTTCGATTATGGTTCGATCATCACCTGTTTGCAAGTTTGGCACTACTAGTTGCTCTAGTAAGTGATTGATTACTAGAATCGACCAACCATAGGATGACAAAGTGCCATTCGGGGCATCTGAAATATTTCTGTGCAGTGCCCAATGCTTTACACATATTGCTAATTCTCTTACTCTTGAGTCAATCTTTGAATAACTAGATAATAATCTCGTATTGTGTAATGCCAAGGTATTGTTTATTGAAATATCAACATGTAGGCCACTTCTAGGATCTGTGAATTTTACAATCGGGACCTTTGCTCTTGTTAAGGCCTGGACATTTTCCATTCCTTGGCCTCTGAGCATACCTCCAATACGCTTGATGATTTTCTTTTGGTCTGCATTTGGTATTTGGAGACATAAATCGAAATCTCCACCTTTCAGTGAAAGACCACTTTCAGCGGAGCCAAATGTCGACAACTTCGAACCTTTGAATTTAGATGCAATACTTTTCTCTAAGTGTTTGAACAAACCGTCTTTTCTTTTCTCATCACCTTTGTGAATTTTATGATTTGAGACGGTTCGTTCTAGAGGCTTTACAAAGCCAGAAATTACTTCTTTAGATGGGCTAATGATTTCGAGATTGCCCGTTAGATGGGAATGTAGGAATTCGAATAGTTTCGCATCTTCAGGCGATAGACCTGTAATGTCACATCTATCACTCATTCTTCCTCAACTCCCTGAGGTTTTTTGGATTTAGATTCTCTTTCTTTCTTCGCAGATTTCGCAATAGCCTTGGAAGATTGACCACCCTCTCTAACTCTAGTTGCATCGATTATCAGATCATCGAATCGATCGTTTTCTACACGTTCTTTCCAAAATTCGAGTGCCTGTTGACTAGATGACAGAGCATTTTCCAATCTCATTGTTCTTGATTTAGCTCGTGTTCGTACCTCTTCCCATTTTACGAATGATTCATGACTTTCGGCATTGGCATTGACTAATTCCACCATCGCATCATGGGCTTTTTGGGAAGAATCCAGTAATTTTCTGGCTTTAGACCGCGAATCTTTCATTTCTTTGACCAAAGGTTGCGAGGCCGTTCTTTCCTCGACCCATTCTTCGTGTTCGCGTATCAGAGATTTCATTTCATTGATGAATTTCTCTTCTGTTTTATGGGTCCCCGCACTCGTCTCCAATTGATTTTCTAAGGACTGCAATTTTTCAGATAATTTGTCCTTGGCCCACTTAGGGTCAGGGTTCTTCATTCCGCCTTCGGCAATCAGCTGTTCACGGATCTCATTCGCACGCTCAAATAGCGCTCTAGCATCCTTTTGGGCAGAATTTCTTTCATGCTTTAGATTAGCAACTTTTGAGTTGATAGAATCTCTTTCTTGCCTAGCAGATTTTGCCTTTGGCTCAGCGTCTTGAAGTTCACTTTTTCGCTCTTGTAAATCATCAGGAATAATTTCAGACAAACGCTCTCGTCTGTGCAAAATAGCTTGCGCTAAAAGTTTGGGTGAGACTGCCAGAAGGTCGTTCGCATCCATTGGAATCACTGCGGCCACCTGACTCCCTTGGATAAAGGCGTCGACCCACCCGTAAGGGTGGGTGAATGTGAAGAACCCCCTAGTGCCGAGGGTATGACATGCGAGGGGCCGTTGTGGTGGCATTGCTATTGTCATTGACCCTAGTTCCTATTGCTCATGCTTCGGGAGGAGTAATCGATACTGTTGCAATAGTTGGTGACGGCGTTATTGGCGAAGGTCCAATCGATGTTAACATCACTATTGTTGGAGTTGGTGGTGCAAGTTCAGCTTCAGTTAATTGGAGCGTTACACTTTCTGACTTTGAAGGCAATGTTATCGATTCAGACAGTGGGAATAGTTTGGTTGATGACGGAGTCGCTACATATGTTGAAACTATGTTAGGAGATGCCCCTCTTGGAATCTCGAATCTTACAATCGCTCTTAGCGGGGATGTTGGAACTCCTGGTCAAGACCAATGGATAACATACTATTCATCAATTCAGAGGCTTCGTCCACTAGATATCTCTCTAGGAAACCCAACTTTTAATGCAGTTAATTCAACTGGCATTGATACTGGAAATCTGACAATCAATGATGGTGATCATGTTAGAATTGATGTTCCAATAATCAATGACGGAGATGTGAATTGGAACGGTAGTCTAAATCTCTCTGTGGATTCTTTAGATCTACAGCCCCAAGATGCTAACATAAGTTCAGATTCTACTCAAGTTATCTCATTTTTTACAGGTCAGGTTTCTGAAGGCCTTCATTTAGTCAATGCATCATTGGTTGGCCCTTTAGACTCAAACTCTGCAGATGATATCGTCAATTCACAGTTTACAGTAGGCCCACCTCCTTTACCGCAAGTTGAATTGACAGTTGAACGTAATAATGAACCCCTGCCCGGTTCAGAGATCTCGTGGCATTTGATGGCTAATAATACAGGAGAATCAGCGTTTAATGGTCAATTAGTATGCCTGTTTGATGGTCATCAGTTTTTCACTAGCAATGTTTCGATACCAACCTTACAATCGGTAAATACTACTGTTTCAATGACCTCAAAACCAGGAGAATTAGTTTGTACAACCGGTGGTGCGAGAACTAGTTCCACATCAAATGCAAGCGATCTGATTGCAATGACCTCTGCAGTATTTATCGGTGCAGGTCATTCGACACCTTCTCTACTAGGTGGTCCATGGCATGCAGGTGACCAGATAACTCTCTCAATTCTTCTCAGGAATGAAGGTGATGCTATTGGAAGTGCCAGTATGCAAGTCGAAATTGATGGCGAAATACAAAATGGCTCATCGACCACACTAGAAGGTGGTAAAGCAGGTGAAGTACACCATGACTTCTCTTTTACTTCAGCTGGATACCACTACGTGAATTGGAGTGTAGTTAGCGCAGATGGTGCAGTAGATTCAAATTTGACAGGTTCAATCGAAGTTCCAGTTCTTTCATCTCAAGTAATAGTGATGGAAATTGAATCTACAAGTATTGTCAATGATGGTGTTGAAATTTCTTGGGCAATCGACCTTTCCGAAGGTCGAGAAAGATCAGTAATATTGAATTTCGGAGCATTGCAAGATGGTTTGAAAGGTGATAAAATAATCGAGGAGAGAAATTTATTGCCAGGCCGGACCTTTGGTTCAATGAATATTGGGTTCCAGGGCGGGCAACAGGTATTTGCAAGTATATTGGTAAATGATTGGACTATCGGTTTCGGTTCATATGTAGAAGATGAATTCGAAATGCCTGATTATTCAGTAATACCTCAGGTCACGGTAAGTCCTACGACTCAACCAAAACTTCCCGCCGAGGGATCTCAGGTCACAGTATTCTATACGCTGAGTAACCAAGGTGGAGGTACAATGCCTCAGGGTCAAATTGTAATAACCGATGATGACGGAGGAATATTAGCTTCGGTTACAAGCCCAGAAATAGAGGGTAGTTCACAAGATTCTAGCGCATTAGTTACCTGGCCTTCAGGGGACAGTGTCAAAATTATTGTCAACTGGCATATCGATGGACTGACTGTAAGTGATGAAGTGATGATAAAATCAGATTCTGTTGAATCCGAAGAGGAGGAGTTTACAATTCCTTGGGGCGGAATTCTAGGTGGATTAGCTGTTGGAATGGTACTTATTTTCGCTGTTAGAATTAAGAATTCTCCAAGCAAAGAAAAGAAAGAAAAGAAAAAGTCAGTCAAGAAGTCTCAATCAAAGGATGAAAAGGTCGAGGTCGCTTGTCCATCATGCGACCGCAGATTACGAGTCCCAAGCACATATTCTGGAGGCGTACGTTGCCCGGAATGTGAAACTAGATTTGATGTTAAAGGTGAAGAAAAGGTTGAACCAGAATCTGATGAAAGCACTACAGATGTTAGTGAGGACGACAATAATTCCACTTCAGAGGATTTGTGGTCTTCGTCATCAGATGATATTCTTGGATGCCCTAAGTGTTCTCGTAAACTCAAGGTACCATATGATAGAAGGCCTGCAAAGGCAAGATGTCCTGCTTGTGAAACTATTTTTGAGGCAAGGGCTGACTAAATATAATGAATTAAAGGAATAGGGGTCAATATGGGTACAGGACATTTCCAGGAATTCGAAGATGAATACCTGGAAACTTTGTACGAGTTCCATGAAAAATTCCCTGGACAAAGAGTTAGAAATGGAGATCTTGCAAAATATCTGGATGTATCCCCTGCATCAGCAACTGAAATGGTTCAGAGATTAGCAAGAGATGGCTTTGTGGATTATGTTCCATACAAAGGAGCTAGCCTAACCGAAAAAGGCCTAGAACATGGAATGATGATGAAGAGAAGGCATCGCTTAGCTGAAGTATTGTTGACATTGTTGCCTTTTGAGGGCAATGTTCACGAGACAGCATGTAGACTCGAACATGCGTTTAATGATGATTTGGAACTATGTATTTCATTGTTGTTAGGTAACCCTACATTGGATCCATCTGGTAGGAATATCCCTCCTGCTAATTCTCGTATCGCTCCTAAATTGGAACAACATCTTTCAGACTTATCTGTCATGAGTAAGTTAGATGTTTCATCAGAGGGTGAAATAATCATGATAATGACAACATCTAATGCAAGGGCAGTCTTACAGGAAGTTGGAATAAGTGTTGGCGATATGATTGTTCGAAACGAAAATGGCTATTCTTGTAATGGCGATCCAATTCAAATTTCCAAAGATCTAGCAGACCGAATTGTACTGAGGCGAAATAAATGAATCAAGATTTAGTATCACTTCGTTATAGGGAAGAGAAGTTCCATGGAATTGATAGTCAATTCTTAACCGAAGGTTTGCGACTAGTTTTATTATTACCTGCATTTTCACTTTTCTTCCTCTTTGGAGCATGGGCATACAAAGGAAAAAGTCCAGAATGGTGGCTTGATAATATCGAGCCATCGGTTGGTTTCGATCTGGCAACATGTCTTACTCTGATGTCGACTACAATTTTGCTAGGTTTCTGCGCAGGGTTGTATCTACATAGGCATCGTGTTAGATTGACAAGGATGGTATTCAGGTCTGAGGTCTCAGCTGCGGCTGAAGCACACCGTCCTGTCACCAGTATGCATGGTTATTCATCGGTTGACGGATTAATTTCTCGAACTATGGCTAGTCATAATACTGCACTATGGATGGGATTTCTTGCAACAGTTATTGCAGGTATAGTGGCATATTTGGATTCAGATTCCCCTATCGGACAAAGAGGTTTGTTGGCTAGTGCTTCACTTGTAACAATGGCGATTGGACAACATCTTTCTACGCGTAATCGAAAGTTCAACATGGTCACTAATGATGGATTACTGACCGCATATGTTCCTCCTTTACACCCTTCCACCCTTGAAATGGCATTCAATGAAATGCTGAGAACACAAATGGATCCATTGTTGAGAAGTAAATTCGAGGACTATCTTCTGGATTTTGAATCACATGTGAGAGATGATGTTGATAGAGAATTTGCTAGAGAGAAATTCCTAATGCTGATGCATAGAAGATACAAGGGAAGTATTGACAGGAGTACTACTATTCTTGAGGCCGGTGAAATACTGACCGACAAAGGTGTACATTCATTACTTGAGCATGAAATTTTCAACGAAAGTCTTTGGGATTCACTATTTGACCGTTCAATAGACTCTTATCCGGCGTTCTATAGATTGATTGAACGTTTAGAACAGGACCTTTCTGTAGGACGGAAAATCGATATGGACGGACTAGTATTCGATGTTGATTTAGAAAACATTGTTACTGAGAAAGCCAACTTATTCTGCTATTTTCATAATTTGTCAGATAAGGAAAGGCAAGTAGTTCTTCGAGTACATTCACCCGATTTTAGACCACATGATTTAGCCTTGAGATATAATCTGAAACCAGGGGAGAAATCTTGGTGGCCTGATGAAGCGGTTCCTGTTTCTAGTGAGGGTGATGATGACATCATTGGAAGAATGTCTGGGCTATTACGGGATGGTACAATCTCATGGCAAACTCTACTCCCTGAAGGAACGGGTGAAGCAAGTGTTTCGATAAGGTTAGAAAACACAAATGGTGATTTATTGGTCGGCCGTCAAATAAATGTCAGAGTGCGACCAGAGTTTGTTAACTGGTTGAGGAATACCAGTTCATTAACCTCTTATCTTGTTGGAGGAATCGGCCTTGCAGGCTCCATATTATTCCAATTAATGGCTGTATTATCGTCTGCATAATGGCAATTTTACTAATCGTAGCATTGAAAGTCAAGATGTCATCGCAGTTGCCATGACCGAGCATGCAAACGAGGAAACTCGTCCGGATGCAGACCTTAGAGACCATCTTCATCAGATGGAGGCTAGAGTTCGTAAATTACGAGACTCTCGCAATAATCACAATGAACAGGCTAAGCGCTTTGCAGAACAAAGAAATGCTATCCAGGCTCAATACAAAGAGCATCGCAGTAAGTTGGATTTGTCGGTTGCTGAAGTCAAAGCAATTCGTGCAGAACAGAATATTCACAAGAAGCGAAGAGATGCTATACAAGCTCAAATCCGTGATTTGATCGGACAAGCTAAATCTCAGCGTGGAGATAAAAATCAAAAGAAATCAGCATCATTTGAATTTAACAAGTTATCAAGTGAAGTAGATAACATGGAAAAAGTGTTTGAAACTCGTGGCGGTATGTCCTCTAAGAAGGAAAAAGAGACTATGGAGAAGATTAAGATCATGCGTCGACGCATGAAAGAATTGGAACCTGAGGTTGAAAAGTTACAACTCATAAAGGTAGATTTGTCTAACCGTGATGAAGCGATTGCTACCCTAAAGGCAGAAGCAGATGAAGCACACAAGCAATTCGTTGAGTGTCTTGAGCGTGCAAAGGGAATGAGCAAGGAGTTGGATGAATTATTTGCTCATCGTGATTTCTTGAAAGGTGAAGGAGATAGATTCCATAAGGAATTCCTCGCATGTAAAGAGAAAGCCGATGAAGTACATTCAAAGATTACAGAAATGATGAAAGAAGTCAATGAAGCACGTGATAAGTTGAAGATCGCTCGTGAAGAAAGAGAGTCTTGGATTACTGATCACAATGAATCTGTAACTAAGGAGATGAAAACCGGAGCTGAAGACGCAAAGGTTGCAGATTCTATGGTCGACCACCTTCTCAATGCAGGGAGCCTTTCCTTTGGTGGAACTATGTCTGGAGACAGAGATGGTCTTGGTGTGAAGAAGGGTCGTTCAAACAAAAAGAAGAGCATGCGTCGTGTTGACATGACCGCATCTCGTGGTAGGAAGTGAGATCCTGCTTGGCATCATTATGGCCGGGGGCCGTGGCACCCGCCTGATGCCTTTGACCGCAAATAGGCCTAAGCCTATGGTTCCGGTATTAGGGCGTCCAGTAATTGATTATGTCAAGGATGCAATGGTTGCAGCAGGTCTTAGTGAAATTATTGTAACAACAGGTTACCAAGGTGAGCAATTAGTATCTCATGTCGACACATGGGGTATTACCAGTAGAGTTAACCAAGAAGAAACTCCAATGGGTACTGCAGGTAGTGTACGACTTCTTTTCGATGAATTAAATGAGACATTCGTCGTAGGGTCTGGTGATTCTGTAGCATCGTTTGATATTGCTGATTTATTGAAATCACATCGTGAATCTGGTGCGAAAGTCACAATGGCACTTTGGGAGGTTGAAGACCCAACTGAGTTTGGAATAGTTGGTCTTTCAAAGGATCACCAGGGAGCCATTGAATCGGGTCTTTCTGAAGGATATATTTCTAAATTCAAAGAAAAACCGAAACTGGAAGAAGCATTCTCGAACCTTATCAATGCTGGATTGTACATTATCGAACCAGAAGTAATGGATTTAGTTCCATCTGGTGAGAAATATGACTTTTCTAAGCAATTATTCCCAGATGTATTGTCTAGGGGCTGGCCAATGTATGCGAAAACCGTTAATGGAATTTGGTTTGATGTTGGTCATCCATTTGAATTACATAATGCGCAAATGGCATTGGTTGAGGGAAGGGATGAACTTCCATTCCCTATGCCCAAGGGTGAAGTGTTACCGGATGGTTCATTCATCAGTGATTCAGCGATGGTAAGTGGCCATATTGAAAAATCCATAGTTCTAGAAGGTGCTTCAGTAAATGGTGCAGTTGTTAATTCTGTGATTATGTCTAATTCACGAGTTGAAGGAGTTTCGGAGTCATCTATAATTGGAGAAAATTCAGTAATAGAATCTAGAATTCAACACTGTGTAATCGGAGATGGATTACACATTTCAGTCGACCTTGAAAATGAGCGTAGATGAATCATCACTGCGCGAGTCGGCGTTTTATTCTTATACCCTTGAATATCGCCGCAACAATATGAGTATTGCAAATGACTCGCAACCTGTGCGAAGTTATGACCGTTCTTGGGGCGAAATCGAAGAGATGCTTGACAAAGCAGTCTCCCGAAGAGACCAATGGAAAAAATGGTTTGAGCAATGTAGAAAAGATGGCGACCGGGATGGAATGAAGGAAGCCGCTCGTAATCACAAAGCCCTCGATGGTGTAATCAAAACTCTAAGATGGACACTTGGCGAAGAGGGTGTTGACCACCCTCTTGATTGAAAATGCTCATCACCCCCCATCTACACGAGGCAGTTATGGGAGTACACCATGTGACCTGGCAGACTACTGCGAGCGGTCTAGAAGATGAGTACATCCATGCAGCAGCATTATCCTGGTTAGTTGGCGATGAAGAATCTGTAGAAATAGAGAGAATGAATTCTTTTCACGGCTCCCCAATACATGTGATTTCTGCTGAATTGAAACGCCGTGGAAAGGCAACTAAGTCTCTTGCTAGATTAGGTGTGGATGCACTAAATGATCTCAAATTACAATTGGATACTAGAATGGATGATGACAATGTCATTCATTTGAGATTGGATTTACTTGATTTGCTAGGTGGTAAAATCACATTGAGTCTTCCTGGTGAGCGTCCTACAATCAAAGGAAGGGCCAAATTAGAGGTATATCCTGGCAATGAAGCCATCGATATTGCTATCGAAACTATCGACAAAGCAATCGCTGATGCGGCTAGATTAGGCCTGCCTGAAAATCCAAGGACCTGAGCAAGCCATTATATCCTCCAACCCTGACAGCGGTTTGGAGAGATTATAATGACTTACGTAGTAACTTCCGCGTGTGTTGACCACAAGTACCAGGAATGTGTCGCAGTTTGCCCTGTTGAAGCTTTTAGAGAAGCAGATACTTACCTAATCATCGACCCTGATGAGTGCATCGATTGTGGTGCATGTGTTCCAGAATGTCCAGTCGATGCAATTTTCGCTGATACCGATGTCCCTGACGAAGAGGAATCATGGATAGACCGAAACGAAGAGGAATCTCAAGATGCAGAGGTTGCAACTGGAGACACTCCTGTTCTTGCAGATTGAATTTGCAGGTCGACTACATATCTTCATGAATACGAGGCTATCCGCTAGGTTTGATTGAGATGAATAATTCAAATGATTTCAAGTCGCTTCGTCACGCAGACGATTTACTGAAGAGAGGCTTTGCATCTATGCTCCAAGGAGGAGTAATTATGGATGTAGTTACTCCAGAACAAGCATCGGTAGCTGAAGCCGCTGGTGCAGTTTCAGTCATGGCTTTAGAGAGAGTCCCTGCAGACATTCGTAAATCTGGTGGCGTAGCCAGAACTTCTCATCCTGATATGATTAAGGGAATTATCGAATGCACATCAATTCCAGTAATGGCAAAATCTCGAATCGGCCACGAAGCAGAGTCACAGGTTTTGCAGGCATTGGGCGTTGACATGGTAGATGAGTCAGAAGTACTAA
>CEOP01061128.1_pt1 | contig 13469 bp, 10 predicted proteins | sample 361301 | NCBI WGS metagenome assembly CEOP01 (sample SAMEA2619548, study PRJEB7988) | marine metagenome | biome: marine biome (ENVO:00000447); feature: deep chlorophyll maximum layer (ENVO:xxxxxxxx); material: "saline water (ENVO:00002010), including plankton (ENVO:xxxxxxxx)" | depth 55 m
GTAAAATGGGAAGCTTTAATAGATCAATTAGACGTTTTTGATGCAGATATGATTGCTACTGGCCATTATGCTAGAATAATAAATGATAAAGATGAATATAAGTTATGTAAGGGAATTGATGAAATTAAAGATCAATCATACATGCTTTGGCAAATTAATAAAGATTTTTTAAAAAAAACTATTTTACCTTTAGGGGAATTAACTAAAAAAGAAGTCCGTAAAATTGCACAAGATTATAATCTCGTTAACGCTGAAAGAAGTGAAAGTATGGATTTATGTTTTGTTGTTGATGATGATTATAGGGAATTTTTAACTGAATTTGCTCCAGAAAAAATAAAAAATATGACGGAGGGAAAAATTACTGATGAAGAAGGAGAAATAGTTGGAGAACATTCTGGATATATAAATTACACTATAGGACAAAGGAGAGGTTTAGGTTTATCTTTTCCAGAACCTAGATATGTAAAAAAAATACTCCCAAATGAAAATAAAATTATAGTATCCAAAAAAAATAGTTTATTATCAAATGGTTGTAATCTTTCTAAAATTAATTGGATGAAAGATATAACATTACCATTAAAATGTAAAGTTAGAATCAGATACAATAGTAAAGGTGCAAGTGCGAAATTACATAAAATTGAAAATAATGTTATATGTGAATTTGATGAACCTCAACTAGCTGTAACTCCAGGACAATCAATGGTATTTTATGAAGAAAACTCAATTATAGGAGGAGGAATTATTGAAGAATAAGCTCTCAATTATTGTTTTAGCTGCTGGAAAAGGTACTAGGATGCAGTCTGATATTCCAAAAGTTTTACATATGGTTAATAATAAAAGTATGATAAAACATGTTCTTTCTCAAACTGATGAACTTAATCCTGAAAAGTTGATAGTTGTTATAGGCTATGAAGCTCAACAGCTTAAAAATCACCTTTCAGGCTACAATATATCTTTTGCTTTACAAGAAGAACAACATGGTACAGCTCATGCAGTTATACAATGTGCAAATAATTTAAACAAATTTAAAGGCAATACCTTGGTTTTATCAGGAGATGTCCCATTAATTACTTCTAAGACATTACAAAGCTTATATAAAATGCATATTGATCAAAATGCACATGCGACTATTCTAAGTGCAAAAGTTGAAAACCCTTATGGGTATGGAAGGATTGTAAGAAATAATAATAATTTTAATTCAATAGTTGAAGAAAAAGATGCAAATGAAGTGCAAAAAGAAATCAATGAAATAAATGGTGGTATATATATTTTTGATAATGAAATTTTATTTAATAATATAAATGAAATTAATAATAATAATAATCAATCAGAGTATTATCTACCGGATATTATGCCAATTTTAATTAGAAAAAAATATAAAGTTCTAGTTCATCAAATTAATGATGAAAACGAAATAAAAGGTGCAAATACTTATGAGCAGCTTAAAGAATTAGAAAATTATGCTAAATAAAAATAGACAAAGAAGATATAATTATAATAAACCAAACTATATTTTAATATTAAAGAATAATTCTTCTATTATTTTATTTTTTACGATACTAGTTATAATGATTTATTCTATTATTGATTATAATTTTTTTAATGAACCTCCAATAGTTGATGTTCAAAGGCATAATTTAGAAAAGATAAGAGAATTTAATTTAAATGAGCTCTATAATCAAAAAAATCTTAATCATAATGAAGTCAGAATATGGATTTTAAATAATACTGATCAAACAGGTTTAGCAGGTAAAATGCGTGATTGCTTTGAAATAGGATATCAAAAAAATGAAAAAAAAATTAAAGGTGATTATATAATATATAAACAAGATAATTTCAAAAGTGAGGATAGATATGATTTAGGTAAAATCAATTCTGAAGTTACAAAAGTATTTGTTCATGTAGATCTAGAAGATTATCCTAAATTTAAAACTCATATTCAAGAATTTTTATCGTTTACAGGCTTTGAAAGTGAAATCATAGATTATGAGTATAGTCAAAAATTATATCAAGAAAGAGATATCACTATCATACTAGGAAATAATTGGAATAAAAATAATAATCTTATTTATTGTAAGGAATCAATTAATTAATCATGAATAAAAAAAATACAGAAGATAAAAAAATAATAAAGATAATAGTTGAATTAATGCAAGATAAAAAAGCTTTAGATATTGCTATATTGGATGTGAGAAAGCTAACATCTCTTACCGATTACTTTATTTTATGCACATCTGAATCTACGCCTCAAACGAAAGCAATAATGGATCATATCTATAAAAATATGAGAGCCGAGGGGATGAGGCCTAAAAACTTAGAAGATACTAAAACACTAGAATGGGTTGCTATGGATTACTTTAATGTTGTGATTCATATATTTAATAAAGAAACTAGAGATTATTACCAATTTGAACGTTTATGGGGCGATGCAGAAATAGAGACTATTAATGAATAATAATTTTAAAAAACATATTAACTATGTTTTAGATGAATTAAAATATCCATTATTAGATATTAATATTCAAATTCCTAAACAAATTTCTCATGGAGATTTAACTACTAATATAGCAATGCTCCTAGCTAAAGAATTAAAATTAAATCCTATTGAAATCGCAAATAATATAATCAAAATATTAAAAAAACATTATTCTGAATATTATCAAAATATAAGTACAGCAGGACCTGGTTTTATAAATGTAAAATTAAATAAAAATATTATTTTAGAGCTATTAAAAGAAATAAAAGATAAAAATGAAAACTATGGGAAAAATAAATCAGGAAAAGGAAAAAATGCCATTGTTGAATTTGTAAGTGCAAACCCAACTGGGCCTTTAACAGTAGCTCATGGAAGAGGGGCAATTGTAGGTGATACAGTGTCAAGGATTTTAGAATGGAATGGCTTTAATGTTGATAGAGAATATTACTTTAATAATGCCGGTAGACAAATGAGAATATTAGGTGAATCTGTAAAATCAAGGTATTTAAATAATTGTGGTATTGACAACAAATTTCCAGAAAATGGCTATCAAGGTGAATATATAAATGATATTGCTAAATCATTTCAAAAAAAATTTAAAAAAGATTATGTAAATGAAAAAAGTGCTGATGTATTTAAAAAATATGCTGAAGACAAAATCTTTGAAAATATTAAAAATACATTAAATACTCTTGGAATCAATTTTGATAATTATTTTAATGAAGATGATCTTTATAACAATAAAGATATAGATAAAACTATTTTAGATTTAGATAACAAAGGATTAATCTATAAAAAAGATAATGCTACGTGGTTTGCAGGCACAAAAGTAGATAGACCCGTAGATAGAGTTTTAATTAAAAGCACAGGAGAGCCAACTTATAGGCTTCCTGATATGGCTTACCATAGAACTAAATTTGAAAGAAGTTATGATAAAATAATAGATATTTTTGGAGCTGACCATATGGACGCATATCCAGATATTATGGCCGCAATGAATCAGCTTGAATATGATATTGATAAAATGAAAGTTCTAATTCATCAATTTGTTACCATAACGGAAAATAATAAGCCAATTAAAATGTCAACAAGAAAAGCAAACTTTACTACTTTACAAGAACTTTGTGATGAGGTTAGTCCTGAAGTTGTGAGATATTTCTTTGTTATGCGCAATATTAATTCACATTTAAACTTTGAACTAGAAATTGCGAAAGATCAATCCGATGCAAATCCAATATTTTATCTACAATATGCTCATGCAAGGATTTGTACAATGTTAAGAAAAGCCTTAGATTTAGATTTAAAAATTGATAATGATAAAAATTTGATTTTACTTAATGAAGATATAGAAAATGATTTGATGAATACTATGACTAATTTTCCAAATATTATAAAAAAATCATATACTAAACTTGATCCTCAAATAATCTCAAATTATTTAGAAGATTTAGCTTCTAAATTTCATAAATACTATTCAGCATTTAGAGTTATAACAGAAAATAAAAAACTAACAGAAGCTAGATTATATTTAATAGATTCAATGCGTATTATAATTAAAAATGGTTTAAATCTTTTAGGTATTATAGAAAAGGAAAAAATGTAAATGGAATTTAGTTTAGATTTAGAATTTTTTATTTTATGTTTTTCTTCTTTATTTGCATTAATAAATCCAATTGGAAATGTTCCTATTTTCATAACTATCACAGAAAATTACAATCAACAAGAAAGAAATAAAATTGCATTAAAAGCAGTTATTTTTTCTTTATTAGTTTTAGTTGTTTTTGCTTTAATTGGAGATTTAATTTTTTCATTTTATGGTATTACAATACATGCTTTTAGAATTGCTGGAGGTATATTATTATTTAAAATTAGTTTAGATATGGTCGAATCTAAGAGATCTAGAACTAGAACTACCCCATCAGAAATGGAAGAGGCAGAGGAAAAGGATGATGTAGCATACACACCATTAGGTATACCTCTTATAGCTGGTCCAGGATCTATTGCTTCTATTATGATATTATCATCAGAAGCAAAAAATAATTTAGATAAATTAACTTTATTTATGACTCTTGTTATAGTATTGTTTGCTACATTTATTATTTTTAAACTTTCAAAATTTTTATCAAACTATTTTGGTAAATCTGGTTTGAGAATTATGCAAAGAATTATGGGTTTAATACTTTTAGTTATATCTATTGAATTTATACTTAAGGGAATTCAAGATACACTTAAAACTTGGAGCTTTTAATGTATAAAAAACTTACCAATTTATTATTTAAAGTAGATTCAAGAGCATTAGGCGTATATAGAATTCTGCTTGGTTGGTTATGCTTTTGGGATATTTTTAGACGATGGAATTTTATTGATGTTTTTTATAGTGATATAGGAATAAAAAGTCAATATGCAAAAAATACATCGTTTACTATTTTTAACTATATTGGAAATGATTCAAATTTTGTACATCTAATTTTTATAATTGGAATTTTATTCTCAATTTTACTCATGATTGGTTACAGAAGTAAACTTTCTCATTTTATTGTAACCATTATTCTAATAAGTATTCATGTCTCAGTTACAAAAGTGGGTAATTCAGGAGATATGTTTTTAAACTGTATGCTTATTTGGACATTTTTTTTACCATTAGGCAGGTCTATTAGTATAGATTCATTAATAAAAAGTTTAACAACTTTTAAAGAAAATACATTATTGGAATTAAATAATAAAAGTTTAGGTGTCAATAAACCAAAACAAGTTTATTCAATTGCATACTTTGCTGTATTGTTTCAAATTTCAGCAATATATTTTTTTACTGCTTTAGATAAGCATGGATATGATTGGACACAAGGTAAAGCTTTTTATAAAATGTTACAACTTGATGGTTTTATTACCTCAATTGGTTATTCAATTAGAGAATATATATCATATCCAATTTCTAAAATTTCTACATATTTAGCAATATACTTAGAATATTCAATTGTCTTTTTATTGTTTATACCATTTTATAAACATATTTTTAGATTATTTGCAATAATCTCATTGACAATATTTCATTTAATGATAAGGTTAACAATTAATGTTGGCCTTTTTTCGCAGGTAATGATTACTTCATTTGCACTTCTTTTAGATGAGAAAATATTTGATTGGCTAAAATTAAGATATATAAATAAACATAAAAATCAGAAATTAATTTTATATTATGATAATGATTGTGGTTTTTGTCATTACACAGTACGTATCATAAAAAGGTTGGACGTTTTTAATAGAATTGTTTTTGATCATGGATCTAGTGAAAATAAAATTAAACCTAAAGATTTTAATAAACTATCAAATGAAACAGCAATGTTATATAATCCAATAAATAAAAAATTATGGACAAGGCATCAAGTCTTTGGAAAAGTACTATCAATTTTACCTTTTGGATTTATAATATCATGGATTTTCTTTATTCCCTATTTTTCAGAAATTTTTGGATTTGTTTATGATAAAATTGCAATAAATAGAACTAAAATTAGTGTTTTGTTTGGTTTACCTGCATGTAATTTGCCAAATTTAGATAATAATATAAATAATGAAATAAAAAATAACTTAAGTAATTCATTATTTTCTGAATTAAGGATGCATTGTTGTAATGTTGGAAATATTATTTCTCCATTAATACTTATTATAATGTTAAGTGCTGCCTTTAATTCAGCCCTAATAGAAAATCCAGGAGTCGAATCTTTTTTAATCAAAAAAGAATTTATAAAAAATACTAAAAAAGAAAAGATTAAACGAAAAAGTGTGATTAATAAAAATCGAAATTTTTTTAATTGGGAAAATAATAAAATGCTTGAAAGAGTTTCTAGGTATCCTAGAATGATTCAAATGTGGAAAATGTTTTCTCCTAATGTACTTTCTAAAGATAATTTAATTATTGTTGAAGCTTTTATAGAAGATGGAAGTATAATTGATCCTTTTACAGGATTAAAACCTATTTTAAATAGTACAGATTATAAATTTATAATGAAAAATAAAAGTCAGCTATGGAGAAAGTATTTTGAAAATTTTCGAAGATTTGATGCAACATATAGTGGTAAAAATACATTCAAAAAATGGGTATTAAATCCAAATAATAACTATTTTAAAAATAACCTAAATAAGAAGAAAATTGATTCAATAAAAATTTGGAAAATTAGTCAAAATTCACCTAGTATTATATTGACAAGAGAAGGTGATTTTAATGGTATCAGAGAGCCTAAAGAAGTTAAAAAAGAATGCTTATCTCATAATATTAAAAAATCTAATAATACTAAGCCAATCAATTCTTTGCAAGATTATCTTGATCGAGTTAGAGTGAAAAAATAATTTAAATTTTATCTATTGAATTATTTAAATCTTCCATTAAATCTTTAATATCTTCAATACCAACAGATAATCTTACCAGACCGTCAGTTATTCCTAATTTTTTTCTTACATCTTTCGGTATAGATGCATGGGTCATTGATGCTGGATGACATACTAAACTTTCTACTCCACCTAAACTTTCTGCTAATGTGAATATTTGAAGCTTTTTTACAAATTTTCTTGCTTTTGTTAATGATCCTAAATCAATACTTATCATTCCACCAAATACAGATTCGTTATTTGGGTTAAGTTGTTGTTTTTTTGCTACTTCATGATTTGGATGTCGTTTTAAACCTGGATAATATATTGCTTTAATCTTGCTTGATTTCTTAAGAAATTTTGATATTTCATACGCATTATAATTATGCCTATCCATTCTAACATGTAAAGTTTTTAATGATCTTTGAACTATCCAACAATCAAATGGCGAAGGAACAGCACCAACTGACATTTGAATAAATCTTAATTTATCTATTAAATCTTGTTTTTTTGCTACTAGTATACCACCTATAACATCACTATGCCCATTTAAGTATTTTGTAATACTATGCATAACTATATCTGCACCTAATGTTAAAGGCCTTTGATTATAAGGAGACATAAAGGTATTGTCTGTGACTAAAATACAATTTGATTTTTTGCAAATTTTAGAAATTTCTTCAATATCACATATCTCCATCATAGGATTAGTGGGTGTTTCTATATAGACCATTTTAGTATTTTTATTTATAGCACCTTTTAAAGCATCTAAGTCAGTTGTATCTATCCATTTTGGTTTAATTAGAAAATTTTTATAAATTTTTTCCATAATTCTATAAGTGCCACCATAGACATTTCTAGTAAAAATAATCTCATCTCCAGAAGATAATAAATGAATTATAGCAGAAATAGCACCCATACCAGAACTAAATGAAATACCTTCTTTACCTTTTTCTAATGAAGCAATATTATCTTCTAAATTTGTTCTAGTTGGATTCCCAGCTCTTGAATAATCATATTCATATTCACCAAACTCTTCTTGCTTAAATGTAGACGTTAAATAAATTGGCAAAGATACAGCGCCATATAATTTTTCTGGATTTTGTCCTACATGTATAGCTTTAGTACTAAATTTTTTATTTTTTTTATTCAATTATACTCCAACCTTGATTTAAAAAACTTTCTGCTTTTTTATATTTAATTATTTTTGATTCACTTCCATTAGAAATTTTAATTTTATCATTTCTTCCATATTTTTTTTGAATATTAGACTTCATTGGTGATTGTATATTTTTATTAGGACCTTTATTAGTCTGATTTTTTAATTGTGGAATACCAGATATTTTACTATGTGATAATTGCATATTTTTTGGAGTTTTATTTTCGATAATAATCTTTGATTCATCTACTTTTGTTAAATTAGTTCTAAAAAGTGTTTTTAAAATTTCTTTATTAATAGAAAACATCATTTCTTCAAATAGTATGTATCCTTCTTTTTTATATTCAATTAATGGATTTTTTTGACCATAAGCCCTAAGGTTTATACCTTCTCTCATTTGATCCATTGCATTTAAATGTTCTTTCCATTTTTTATCAATTTCTCTCAATGAAATAAACTTTATGAAATTATTAAATATTTTATCACCGATATCATTTTGTTTATAATTAATAATCTGTAACATATTATTTTTAATACTTTTTTTAATTAATTCTGCTTTAGAAATATTCTCAATTTCACTACTTATATCTAAAGATAATGAATCTAATAATTCATTATTTAACCCTTCAATATCCCATGTATTAACAGAATTAGAATTGTTGCCAAAATTTGCTATGCAGTCATCAATAAACTCATCCATAATCTGATTTATTTCATCAAATATTTCTAAATCATCAAGAAAATAATTTCTTCTTCCATAAATGATTTCTCTTTGCCTATTCATTACCATATCATATTCAAGAACATGTTTTCTTATACTAAAATTTCTTGTCTCTAATTTTTGTTGAGCCCTTTGTACTGATTTTGTAACCATTGAATGAGTTATAACTTCACCTTCTTCTATTCCTAATTTATCCATAACATTTGCTATTCTATCTGAACCAAAAATTCTCATCAAATCATCTTCAAGACTTAAATAAAAAATTGTTTCACCTGCATCACCCTGCCTTCCAGATCTTCCTCTAAGCTGTAAATCAATTCTTCTAGATTCATGTCTACCTGTACCTAAAATAAATAATCCACCAACATCTTTAATACCATCACCCAATTTAATATCTGTTCCTCTTCCCGCCATGTTTGTTGCTATAGTAATTGCACCTGCCTGCCCTGCTCTAGAAACAATATCAGCTTCCTTTTGATGTTGTTTTGCATTTAATACATTATGTGAAACTTTTGAATTTTTTAATTTTTTTGATAGAATTTCAGATTCTTCAACTGATGTAGTTCCCACTAAAACTGGCTGACCTTTTTCACACAACTCTTTTACTTTATTAACAATAGCATCATACTTTTCTTTTTTAGATCTAAATATATAATCATCGTGGTCTAGTCTTTTAATAGGTATGTTTGTAGGAATTTCAACTACATCTAATTTATAAATCTCCATAAATTCTTGTGCTTCTGTCATTGCAGTTCCAGTCATTCCAGATAATTTTTTATACATTCTAAAATAATTTTGAATGGTTATTGTTGCATGTGTTTGACTTTCTCTACCTACAACAACACTTTCCTTAATTTCTATCGCTTCATGTAAACCATCTGAATATCTTCGTCCATGTAAAACTCTACCTGTATGTTCATCAACAATTTGAACTTTACCTTTCTGAACAATGTATTCTATATCTTTTTCATATAAACAAAATGCTTGTAATAATTTATTGATTATATGGATTCGTTCACTTCTTTCACCATGAAGTTGCTGAGCTTTCTGCTTTTGCTTTATAATTTCTTCTTTTGTTATACCATCTTTCTTTTCTATATCATAGTAAACATCGCCTAAATCAGGAATAATAAAATATTCAGGGTTTGATGATGATAGATATTCTCTACCTTTTTCTGATAAATCTGTTACTTTTGAATTTTCATCTATTACAAAATATAATTGTTCTTCAATCTCAGAAACTTTCTTTTCTCTAATAAATTCACTCTCAGTATCATGAACCAATCTTTTAATTCCTGTTTCTTGAAAAATTTTCATTAATTTTTTATTTTTAGGTGCACCTTTTGAAGCAACTAACAATTTAATACCAGCTTTGATCTTATCAGTTTTTAATAATTCTTGTGCTTCATTAACTAGTTCACTTACCATCTTATTTTGAGTTCTTACAAGTGATTCAATTTTATTTCTCCATGTACTATATTCCGGATTTATTGGGGCATCAATAGAACCAGATATGATTAATGGAGTTCTTGCTTCATCTACTAATACTGAATCTACTTCATCTACTATCGCATAAAAATGTTGTCTTTGAACTTTCTGTTCTGAAGATGAAACCATATTATCTCGAAGATAATCAAAACCAAATTGACTGTTAGTACCATAAGTTATATCTTTATCATAAGCTTCTTTTCTAAGATTTGGAGGCATTCTGTCTAATAAACAACCAACTGATAACCCTAAATAATTATAAAGTATACCCATCCATTCACTATCTCTTTGTGCTAAATAATCATTAACAGTTACTACATGTATGCCTTTATTTGTTATTGCATTCAGAACAATTGGTAATGTTGAAACCAGTGTTTTACCTTCGCCTGTTTTCATTTCAGAAATTTTTCCTTGATGTAAAACTATACCACCAACTAATTGAACATCATATGGAATCATATTCCATTCCATATCTGTGTCCATAACTTTAAATTTAGTATTGCTTAGTCTTCTGGCAACATCTTTAACTATAGCAAATACTTCTACCATATGGTCATTTAAATAAGCACTTTCTAATTCATCAATATTTTTTTCAATTTCTGATTGGGAAATATTTTCTTTTTTATAATTATTAATAGAATTTTGAATTTTATCTTGAAGGTTAGTTTTAATTAAATTAAATTTATTTTTTATATCCTGATCACTTATTTTATCCAAATCTTTATAATGATTATTAATTTCATCAACTATAGGTGAGATTTTTTTTAAATCTTTATCAGATTTTTTTCCAAAAACTTTAGTTATTATTTTATCAAATATTGCCATTTTAAATTTTAATTTTATTATCTTCTAAATCATTATAAAGAGAATCTAAAACTCCATTAACAAACGCACTACTTTCGGTATTACCATAAATTTTAGCTATTTCAACACCTTCTACAATTGAAACTTTATTAGGAATTTCATCAAAAAAGAACATTTCTGTTAGAGATAATCTTAAAATTAATTTATCAATAAGTGCAATTCTCTTTAAGTCCCAATTTTTTAATTTTTTTGTAATAAATTTATCAATTTCATCAGAATTATTAATGGTTGCCTCAATCAATTTATATGCATAGTCAACTATGTTATTATTTAAAATAGCCTCATCATTATCTATTGGAGAGCCGTTGATAAAGAAATTATCATTAATTTCTTTATCATCTAATAAATATTTCATATGATCTAAAAGCTCTCTGGGGTGTGTTTGAGACATATCCCATGCATAATAAATCTGAAGTGATAATGACCGTGAAATTCTTTTTTCAATTCTATTCATTTTATCAAATTGACTCATATAAATTAATTGTTTCTACTTTTAGATATTTTTTTTATTCTATCTTCAGCTTGCAGTGCTGCTGCTTGATTAGTTGTAATAGATTCTAATTTTGCTCTTTTAAATATACTCATTAATGTATCATATATTTTTTCTGCTTGATTAAAAGCCTTATCTTTATTATATCCTTCTAACTCGTTTGCAACATTAATTAAACCTCCAGCATTAATTACATAATCAGGCGCATATAATATCTCTTTTTTAACTAGTAACTCACTATCTGTAATTGCATTTTTTAAAACATTATTTGCTGCACCTGCAATAATTTTACAATTCAATCTAGAAATACTAGTTTCATTTACTGTAGCACCTAATGCACAAGGTGCATATATATCAACAACCTGATTTAAAATCTCATCTTTATCAACTGCAATACAACCATATTTTTTAACTATATTATCCACTCTTTTTCTTTCAATATCTGCCACATATACTTCAGCACCATCTTTAATAAGATAATCAACCAAATGTGAGCCAACATGACCTAAACCTTGCACTGAAACTTTCAACCCTTCTAAAGAATTTTTGTTAAACTTTTCTTTTACACTAGCTTTCATTCCTATATATACACCAAATGCTGTTACTGGGGATGGATCACCACTACCCCCCAAAGATTGTGCAATACCTGTTACATGATTAGTTTCTTTTTTTACATTTTCCATATCATGTATACTAGTTCCAACATCTTCAGCAGTAATATATCTTCCACCTAAACCTTCAACAAATCTTCCAAAAGATTCAAACAATTTATCAGTTTTATCTTTTTTTGAATCTCCAATGATTACAGCTTTACCACCACCTAAATTTAATCCTGCTATTGAAGCTTTATATGTCATTCCTTTTGATAATCTTAAAACATCAATTATTGCTTCTTTTTCATTTTTGTAATTCCACATTCGACATCCACCTAAAGCTGGACCTAAAGTTGTATTATGTATTGCAACAATACCTTTCAAGCCAGAATGAGAATCATTAAAGAATGATATTTGCTCATGTCCTCTCGTATTTAATTCTTTAAAAATTTCCATAAATTTTCTCCATTTTATAATAAAGACCTTGCAATAACTACCCTCTGTATTTCTGATGTGCCTTCATATATCTGTGTAATTTTTGCATCGCGCATTAACCTCTCAACTCCAGTTTCTCTTATATATCCATACCCACCATGAATTTGAACACATTGAGTAGATGCTCTCATTGATACTTCTGATGCATATACTTTAGCCATTGATGCAAGTACTCCAAAATTTTGATGATTATCTTTTGCCCAAGCTGCTTTCCAAATCAATAGTCTTGCAGCCTCAATTTCCATAGCCATATCTGCAAGTTTAAACTGAATACCTTGATTTGAAGCAATAGGTTTTCCAAATTGTTTACGCTCTTTTGAATAACTAATTGAATGATTTAATGAAGCTTTTGCAATACCTAGTGCTTGAGCCGCAATACCAATACGTCCACCATCTAATGTCGCTAAGGCAATCTTAAAACCCTCACCCTCTTTACCAATTAAATTTTGTTCTGGCACTTTAACATTATCAAAGTAAAGTTCGCAAGTATCTGAAGATCTAATACCTAATTTTTCTTCAGCTTTACCACTCTCAAATCCTTCAAAGTCTTTTTCTAAAATAAAACATGATACACCTTTATGTCCTACCCCTTTTTCAGTTACAGCAAAAACTAATACTATATCAGAATTTATACCATTTGTTACCCAATTTTTTGTTCCATTAATTATATAATTTTCACCTTCTTTTATAGCGGTTGTCAACATATTTGATGCATCTGAACCAGATTGTGGTTCAGATAAAGAAAATGCTCCCAATTTTTTTCCTGCTGCTAACTTAGTTAAATATTTTTCTTTTTGAAAATCATTACCAAAGTGTTCAAT
>CEOP01041831.1_pt1 | contig 13451 bp, 9 predicted proteins | sample 361301 | NCBI WGS metagenome assembly CEOP01 (sample SAMEA2619548, study PRJEB7988) | marine metagenome | biome: marine biome (ENVO:00000447); feature: deep chlorophyll maximum layer (ENVO:xxxxxxxx); material: "saline water (ENVO:00002010), including plankton (ENVO:xxxxxxxx)" | depth 55 m
GGTGCCTAACCTTCAAACAACAACACGACCTCTTTCAGTCTGCAGGATGCTCGATCGTCGGCATTGGCCCCGGTACAGTAGAAGAACAGGCATCGTTCAAACTGGGACTCGGCGACCTGCCGTTCCCCTTGCTTGCCGACCCGGAGCGAGTGGTTGGCATGATGTACAACGTGCCCATGCACCTCGGCCAATTTCCGGCAAAGTCATCATTCCTCATCGGCCCAGATAACAACATACACTATGTTTATGATTGGTTATTCCGCCCACGACGCCACGTAGCAAAGATACTTGGTGATATCTCAAAAGTCACAGGAGGCGCCTGAAATGTGGGAAGAACTTCTTCTCGAGGCTGGCCTAAACGAACGTGAAGTTCGTTCAATCCTAATCCTTGGCTCCCGCCCTAAGATGAAAGCCTCCGAACTGGCAAAAGAGCTCAACACAACCCGTCTGGACGCGTACAATAGCCTCTCACGCTTACAAGAAATGGGAATCGTGACGGCAACTGCAGACCGACCCATGCTCTTTTCCAGCCTTAGAGTCAACGAGGCCATGGAGCATATCATTCAATCTAGAAAACAACAACTCGACCGACTCGTGGGTGGCTTTGAAGACCTTTCACAAGGAATCACTGAAACCGACGCATCCTATGAGAAGCAGCGCCGAGATATCGATGACCCAAGATTCGCAGTACTCAAGGAGCGCACCCATATTTACAATCGTCTGCAAAAAATGGCTAATGAATCCGAAGAACGATTGATTCTCCTCCTCGGCCAATTCGGCATATTACACCTCTGCCGGAATCCTGACGCACTTGAGGCGGTCAACACCGCCGCAGTTCGCGGAGTTGTGGTTCAAATCATCACTCATTTGGATGGACGTACACTTCGGTTCTTTGAGAAATTAGAGACGAGTATTGAAGTTCGCCATTCAGACGAGTTAGATTCATTGGGCTTTGTTCAAGATCAATCAGAGGTAATCCAATATCTCAATATTGAAGACAACCCAGTCGGTCGTGGTAAGGAAGATGCTGCTCTTATCATTGAATCATCACCTTTCTCCCAAGCACATTTGCATCTTATCGATGCGATATGGGAGGCCGCTGTTCCTCTTGAAACCGCTCGCGCACGGTTTACTGAAAATCAAATCAACGACCCGCTTAGATTAACCATCGGAGAAGGTTCGTTTTTGAAGAATGTATCCGTTGCTCTTGGGTTTGACGGTGAATTGCCCCAAGAGGACACACCGTTTGACCCAGATGCCTTCTTTGCTGCTGGCAAAGAGGTTAACGAAGCTAGGAAGCGACTCACTGAAGGTAAACTTTCGAATTTGAAGGTCTTGGGGATTGACTTGAGCCGCATGTTGCGCCAGATTGGAAACCGTGTAGGTCGAGAAATAGCCTTTTCACTGCGTTCTATAGAAAACGATATCGAGTTTTTGGACGAGATGATGGACTGGTGGGAACACGCTGGCCTCGGTATGCTGCAATACGATGTTGACCCACAATTCCATGTGATTGTTGGACTCAATCATCCTCCGGTAGCCGACCCAGACGCATTGCCAATGTGGGAAATGGATGATGGAATTATTGAGGGCGCGCTCTCAACCCGCTTCACAAAAGACGCCAACGTCGTTATTCAACGAACAGAGGGTAAGGGAACTTCGGATAACCTCTGGCATTATTTGATTCATCGCCATGAACTCAAGCCCATTGAACTGGTCGATTAAAGAAGGAAGGAACAACGATGAAATTGTTGACGTTCCTGAGGTTCTTTCGGCAGTTGAAAGGAAAAAAACCTGTTGATGTTGATAAAATTCAATCGATGGGCCTCCTGGCTGTAAAGCTCGGGCAAATTTTCGCTCTGCGCCCCGACTTAATTGAACCCGAACGTTGTATAGAATTGCAACAACTCTACAGCAGAGGAGCCACGATTCCAACAGAAGATTCACAAAAACTACTCAAACGATTTGCCCCGGAAGGATTCCTTGACAACTTTGATTCTCTCGAGAAGGAACCCTTTGCGGCAGCAAGTATTGGACAAATCCACCGAGGTGTACTCAAAGATGGAACCAAAGTCGTGGTTAAAATTATCAAGGCTGAGTTTGAAGATTCGTTCAAGCGCGATGTGCGGCGAATGAAAAGGTGGATTACCATAGGTCTCTTCTTTCGAAGAAAACTGAGAAAGGTGGGAAATCCCATTGGCCTTCTCGCCCACATTGAGGATTACACCCTTCGTGAGTTGAACCTTACAAACGAAATTTTAGGGCGAAACGAACTCATGGAAAAGGCAAAAGAAATAGAAATTCATTTCCCAATGCCTAAACTAAAATTCCCAAAAATGTGGGAAGACCTCTCAAACAGTCATGTGTTAGTCATGGAAGAAATCATCCATCCTACTCTCGAACAACACCTCGAAAAGGGCACATTGAGTTGGCCCGACATGCTTGAATTGTTTAGGATACACGGAGCGTTTATGTTTGGAATTGGAACCTTTCACGGGGATCTCCACCCAGGCAATGCGATGATGGACGATAATGGGAATTTCATCTTTATAGACACAGGTGCAATATGTAATGCTCCAGACTATGTGCGGAATGCATTGTTTGGTTTCTTTTACTTCCTCGCAAAAGGAGAATTACGAAACGCCTACGATGCCATGCTGACCATGGCCGATGTTCGACCAACAGGAAAAACACTTCAAACATATTACGACTCAATGAGCTCCTTGTATGATGGATTCGTTGGCACTTCGGTCAGCGAGGTATCTTTGACCGAACAGATGATGAAAACCGTGAAAGCTTCAGTTTTAGCTGGTTGTTCGTTTGGAGAAGAAGCATTTCCAATCATTCGCTCTTTGATGTATATGGACGGCATGGTACTCAAGGGGCATCCTGAAGTTGATTTGATCAGTTCCATGGGCCCATATTTGGATGAATTCTCGGTGCTAATTGACCCGAACAGCATCATAAATTAGACTAGTTACTGCAACGAATGTGTTATTTTTTACATGTGAAAAATTGCGGATAAAAACCTCCCTTTATATGTCCAACCGTGCCCACACAAAACATGACGACAAGCGTACGACCGAAGGTGGCTATTATCGGGGCAGGACCCGGGGGTCTTGCATCATCCCTTCTTCTTGCTAAATCCGGCGTAGATGTAACCGTTTTTGAGCGTTCAAAGGCAGTTGGAGGACGGAATAAGGTCTTTGAGCGAGATGGGTACAAATTTGACCTCGGCCCTACGTTTTTCCATTATCCCGAGGTCATTGAAGACATTTTCAAAGCCATTGGGATGGACGCACACGAGGAACTCAAACTTCACAAACTCGATATGAATTACCGTCTAATATTCGGCCAAGGTGGGCAACTGGACTGCACCAGTGACCTTGATGAAATGACTGAACGAATCCGAACCCTCTCGGGAGACAGCAATGCGAGCGCTTTCCAACGCTATGTTGAAGACAACAGTAACAAACTCAACAAGTCAAAAGCTTGCCTACAAGAGCCTTGGTACGGTCCAACCGACCTTCTCTCAAAACGTGCGGTACGTGTAGCGAGTGTACTCAGGCCTCAGCGGAGCGTTGCAAAGGACTTGATGAAACTCTTTGACGATGAACGCCTGATGCTTGCTATGTCGTTTCAAACCAAGTACCTCGGCATGTCACCATTCAATTGCCCCAGTCTGTTTACAATGCTGGCATATCTTGAGTACGAATACGGAATATTCCACCCAATCGGAGGTCTTGGCAGTGTCAGCGAACGAATGGCGGAAATCGCTCGCGACTTGGGCGTAACATTCCGCATGGAAGAAGAAGTACAGAAAGTCATCATGGATGGTAAAACCATCAAAGGAGTGACCACAAAACAAGGCGACTTCTTGGCTGATAAAGTAATCATGAACGCTGATTTTGCAAATGGAATGACACAACTGTTCCCAGACAATGTCCGCAAAAAATGGAGCAATAAAAAATTGGACAAGAAGAAATACTCCTGCTCCACCTTTATGCTCTATCTTGGAGTTGACAAAACCTTTGACAACCTACCTCATCACCAAATTTACGCTTCTGGAAATTACGAATCGAATCTTGAAGACATAGAAACTCACCACAGACTCACATGGGACGACCCATCGGTCTATGTTCAAAACGCATGTGTAACTGACCCGGACCTGGCCCCTGAGGGATGTTCAACCATTTACGCCCTTGTTCCCGTCTCACACATCCACGAAAACATCAACTGGGATGATGAGAAAAGCGCTTACCGTGACCGTATCATTGACCAAATTGAAGCAAAACTCGGCTTCGAAAACATTCGCGACCACATCCAAACTGAACTCGTCATTACACCAGAAGATTGGGGCGATCACTGTTACAGAGGCGCTGTATTCAACCTAGCTCACGGTCTCGACCAAATGCTATGGCGCCGACCAAAAAACCAGTTTGATGAAATCAAAAACCTTTACCTCGTTGGTGGAGGAACTCACCCCGGTAGTGGACTTCCTGTCATCTATGAATCAGCTCGAATCAGCAGCAAACTGCTCCTTGACAGCCTTGGAATCATCCCTGACTGGAACGGCGTGGACTCGTGGTTTGAAAGCAGGAAGCGCTCCAAACAAGGTCGTAATGCACTTAAACAAAAGCGAAAAGAAACCGTAACTGGAACACCAACATCTGCTTGAGGAATCAACATGAAGCGTCTTCTCGTTGACAATGCCTATGCCTACTGCGAGTCGGTTTGTAGGGATGCATCCACGACCTTCTTTTCATCGTTTTCCGCTCTTCAATATGACAAAAGAAGAGCCGTTCATGCAGTCTATGCATTGTGCCGATGGGTGGATGACATTGTAGATGGGGACGAAGAGCCTTCAATTCTTGAAACCAATTCGCTGCGAAAAGAAACCGATGCAAGGCAGCGTATTATCAGTGAAATTCATGCTGGAAAGGTCCCAACCCTACCCGAAGACGAGCACCGACGTCGGTTGATGGCTCTCGTCGACATACGAATCAAAATAAAGAAAGCTCAGAGCGAGGAAATAACTTCCAGCGACCACCCCATCTTCATCGCCCTCCAAGATGTGTTCAGAAGATTCCCCATCAAAATTCACGACTTTGAGACCGTGCTAGAAGGTATGGAAGACGACCTCTATCCCGTTCAAAACAAAACATGGGATGAACTGCGCTCATATTGTTACAAGGTTGCATCCGCCGTGGGCCTCATTTTGATTGAAATTTATGGATATGAAGACAGAGCAGCACAGCTTCATGCCGTTGATTTAGGAATCCAAATGCAACTTATCAATGTCCTGAGAGACATCAACGAAGACATGGAACGCGGACGAATCTATCTGCCATTGGACATTCTCGCATCTCACAACATCTCAATCCATGATTTGCATCAAACGAATGTTGCAAAATCGCCATCATGGCGTGGCTTCATTATCGAATACGTTGAGATGATAAAGCGACATCGCTCTTCAGCAAACCATCTCTTCGGATACCTGGATGCACGCGCACGAGTACAACCTCAAATCATGTCTGATGCATACCAATCCATATTGAATGAAATTGTTCGTAGGTCTGGAGATGTATTCAGCCACCCTGTACGTCTTCCTCTATGGCGTAAACTACTCCTCGGAGTCCGGCTCAACATGCGCAAAGTCAAAGCAAGACTGTTCAGTTCTTGAACGATGTACTGAAGATAACTGATTCCGTTGAATCAATACGCAATCGCGAACCAATCCAGAACCCTATGGTATTCACTACAACATCAGCGATTTTGTTCTCAAGGGGCTCCACAGCGAATGAAGCCCATGATTGACCGTCAATAGCCCATTCAAAACACTCCCAAGCGAGTGACAGCACTACAAACAATGGCCAACGAAGGGTGGTCCAACGTCCTGCTGAGAGCCAAATCAACAGATGAGACAAGGACCAGAGGTTCAGAAGGACCATGCCATCACAACGTTTCAGGTCCACCGGCTGTTATCGCTGGAAGCAGACGCAGGTCACCGTACAAAGAAGGACCATAGACATAGGTTCCAACAATTCCGAGTTCCCCATTGACGTTGTGGGCCAGTGCAATCCATGGACGGCCTTCGTCATCAATTTCGACATCGATAAAGTCACCAAATCCACCGCAACGAACATTGCCACAGTCATCAGTAGCGTCAAGAGGGTCATCTGCTGAATTTACAGCTACAGTCGTTATGAGGGGGTTGTCTGCGAAGGCATCTGTCATGACCGACATGTATCCGGACCAACCGCCATTGTCTACGTTTTCACCAATGTAGCCAACGACAACGCGCCCTTCATCGCCTGCAAATATTGTTGGGAAGCCAGTTTCTGTGACTTCGGGGGGTGCGACCATCATCGGTTCAGACCACGTATCTCCTTGGTCCCTTGAATAAGCCATCCAGGGCATATGGTCAATGCTGATCCAAGATGCGAAGAGATTTCCTGCTTCATCAGCACCAACTGCGACTTCATGACTGTGCCATCCATCTTGCATGGGGACTTCGGTTGTAATGGTGTGCTCAGTCCATGAATAACCGCCGTCGACGCTGCGATATACAGCAGGACCGTCACAGGAGGGGTTGCCTCGGTAAATGGCTCCGTCGTTAGAACCAGCAAGATGCCCGTGCAATCCTGAACATTGAGGGGTTCCTGTTGGGTACCCAGGGCGCTGAAGATCCCAAGTATGTGCTCCATCCAGAGAGCGTGAACATTGTGGCCCAGCGGCTGAACTTCCTGTATTGATGCAAAACACATAGATTGTATCGTAGAAACCGATTCCGTCAACATCTGGCATCGAAGCGATTGATTGGTGGTCTTGAGGACTGTAATACCCCTCTGCGGAGAACGGTATCGACCATGTTTGGCCGTCATCATCGGAATACTCAACGAACATAGCCGTCAAAGCGTGCATATCGAATTTAACAATCCGATCCGTCCATTTGTCAACGTAGATGTAGGGGTCATTTGAAGACGGGACTTGGCCAACATCTGTTATCGGGAAAACCGGGTTAAAGGGACCCATGTTATTCCATGTTTGACCTTGGTCCATGGAAGTGTAGACCATGGTACCTGAGCCGGCGCCTCCAAATGAAGAGAAATGAATGCCTCCAGTTGAAGTGACACCTAGCGTTGGCTCAAATGTTGTATCTCCGATTCCATAATATGTCCCCAAAGCCGGGTAAGGAGTTGAATTGCCTGTTAGATTATCAAATCCAATCGAGGCATTGGTTGCATTGACTCCACCGGGATAATGGTACCATGTTGTTGTGCTTGGAAGTGAATCAAACGGAGTTGACTCCTGCACAACCTCGGTGATGTCTTCCTCTCCAAAGCATCCCGATAGGGAGAGCGTCATGACCATCAAAGAGAGAAACAATGCCCTTAGCTGCATGGAGCAAGCGAACCGTTGTTGGGATAATGAACTTCCGCTTGAACAGATATCAAACCAGAGGTGAAAGTTCACCTTTATCGACATAGAGACTCGGGCCCTGTGCGAGATAGTAAACCGAGCCGCGCCCGTCTCGTGAATCCTCGGCGGTGGAGTTGCCGTTCGAGGCGCAATCACCCGTACATCCATCAGCAAAAGCGACGTACACTCTTCCTTCACGGTCGATATGCAAATCATTGAAATCAAGTAAATTACGATTTGAACCACCAATGTCCCTACAATCACCGGAGTTCAAGCAGATTGAGCCAATTTGAACAGGGTCATCGGTTACCCGGTAAGTATGGAAGGTTGGTTCATCATCCAATGCATTCAAACTGTAGGTGATGTAAAGGTGGTAAGTGGCGTTGTTAGGAGCAAAGTGGGCATTTCCGTCCCATGGACTTCCATCAATGTTTGATTCATTGAGCATCTCTGAATTCTCACTACCGAGGTAAGTTATGGCGATTCTTCCTGGGTCGCCTGCATCGGTTTGGGGGAAGACCGTTGAAATCACTTGATTTGGTGAGATACGAATACTCTCTTGCTCCCAACTTTCTCCGGAATCCGTGGACCTTGACATGTAAATTCCTTCATCTCCTCCCGTCCAGATGTGGTAAGCATTTGAGTCGGTATCGGTTGATACTTCTGAGTTTTTGCGAGGATTCGGCGTTCCAACATCTTCTCCCATGTATCGCTCAAACCAAGAAAAGCCATTGTCCTTCGAGACGATCACTGTTGGAGTCGCTACTCTGGGAGTAACGTAAACCGTTCCATCTGCAGCAGTTGAAATCGCTCCGTGCAAGCCTCCATTGGTTGTGGCAAGTCCAATAATTTGGCCACCAGCCTCGAAGGTTGCGCCTCCATCAAAACTTGTGAAGCAGAAGATTCCTGCGAGTTTATTGTAGCAATAATACACGGCAGTCTCATAAAAACTGCCGGTGATTTGTCCTAATGCTCCGTAGCCCGAACTTGTCCAAGGCCCAGTTGCTAATTTGATGTGGTCGTTAATCGGTGTGGTTCCTGAATCGTGCGGGTTTCCTAACCAGGATTCGCCGTCGTCATCACTCCAACAGATCCAAGAGGTTTCCAACCCGATCATTTGGACACCGAAAACTCGATCTGTAATTGGGTCAACCCAACCGTACGGGTCACTGGTCGTTGGAGAGCATTGTATCGGGTCTTGGGTTTCTTCCCATGTAACACCACCATCACATGACCTCATGACTTTCTCCATTGCGATGAAAAAGATACAACCGCTTGAAGTAATTCCAATACTGGGCTCCTTTCCAGTTTCTCCAACATCGCTAAACATGAACTCCATTTCTAGAAGTGTCTCTTGAACAGGCATCCCATACTTATCAGTGACAAAGGTTCTTGTGTCCTCCTCCACAATTTCCAAGACGGTCGCTTTTTCCATTTCTTCTCCGAAACAACCCGACAACGAAACCGTTGCTGCGAGGAGAGCCAGAAGGAGCGCCTTAGCCTGCATGAACCTTCCCAACCTCTCGTCCAATAATGACCTTCCGCTTCAACCACCACGAGGTTTTTTGCGTTCTGTGCGCTTAATCTTGGAGCATTCGCTTGTAAATCGCTTCGTATGCCTCTGCATTGTGCTCATAGGTGTACATGTTGAGGACTCGCTCACGGCCGAGTTCAGCCTGTTGTTGGCGAAGTTCAGGTTCATTCAACGATTCAATCACACTACGAGCAAGATCCTGAGGGTCTCCACAAGTGAATAAACCACCGACCGTTTCGTCAATCATCTCCGTCAGAGGTGCTTGATTTACCGTCACAACTGGAGTTCCACTGGCCAATGATTCCAATGGAATAAGGCCTTGGCCCTCGTAGTAAGACGGATAAATTACCAAATCAGCTGAACGGAAATGGAGGGCTAAGCGTTCAAAGTCCATTCCCGGCTGAATGGTCACTGCATCCCCTACGCCCAAGCGTTTTGCTTGACGTAACAAGGTTTTCCTCATGTGTCCTCGGCCGATAATAACCAATTTGGCCCCAGGGTGTGCTTTGACAATTGCAGGCATGGCACGCAGCAATGTAAGGTGTCCTTTCCGAGCGACGAGACGACCAACTGCAAGGAGAAGAGGTGTTGTTGTGTCCGCTCTACCGATGAGGGCTGCTTCATCAGCAACATCATACTCCGTGCGAATCGATTCATACGCCAAATGGTCTTCTTCGTTGTCATGATTAACCGGGCGGAACACATGATGGTCAACCCCATAGAGGACCGTTTCACAATCCCAATCCTCTGGAGGTTGGTACCATTGCTCAAATTCGCGGCGTGTTGATTCAGAAATGGCCACGCTTAGGGTTGAGCCCTCAATTCCCGCTTGCTCATATTTCGCATAATGCTTGGCCGTGAGTAGGATTGCAAGGTCATTCGGGTTCTTCCAAGTTGCAGCCTCTTTGTGCCGAGCAGCAAGTTTCATGCCTTCTCGCTCACCAACCCAACTGCCATTTAATGCAGAAACAACTGGAGCGATGTTCTCCTCCACCCACTCATATTCACTCCGTTTCCAACTGACGAGGGGAAGAAGTGTATGGACGACATCAACTGGCTTTTCCAAATGAAGAAGACGCAATGTCGAAAGAGCATGCTTGCCGTAGGACCGAGTAAATGCCATCGGTGCTTTGAGCCATGGCACATGGAGTACACTCACCCCAGGTTGTCTTGGAGTGCGCCTTTTGTGTGTCCGTGTGATGACCGTTACATCATGGCCCCGTTGGGCAAGATACCCTGCGAGATGGAACACAACCGAGCCAATTCCACCCCAACGAGGAGGATATTCGCCTGAGACCATGGCGATGTGCATTAATGCGACCAAAACAACCGGACATTTGAATGTCATTGATGATAAACTGAGTTCTGCTAAAAATATGGGCAAACCTTTCAAGTCCACCCCAACGGTCGGAGAAACATGGCCGATGTGTTGCCCGTGACCGTTACGGTCATTCTACCTACACGCAACGAAGAAGAAGCCTTGGGTCCAACCATTGATGCAATCCCGCGTGGATGGTGCAAAGATTTGGAAATCATGATCGTTGATGGTAACTCTTCCGACAAGACACGAGAAATCGCCCTTGAGAAGGGGATACGTGTCCACCTTGAAGATAGAAAAGGCTACGGACGAGCCTATCGGACAGGTTTTGATGTTGCAACCAATGACATCATCGTAACCATGGATGCAGATTGTACTTATCCTGCAGAACTCGTTCCAGAACTCGTCAAGCGACTCATTGATGACGACTTGGATTTCATCACCTGCGACCGATTATCTCTAGCAGAAGACGGTTCAATGTCCGGACTGCATAATTTTGGGAACTGGGTTCTATCGTTCACCGCACGTCTCTTGTTTGGATACGGCGTCAAAGATTCACAATCGGGAATGTGGGTGTTCAAGAAATCTATCTTTGATGATGAGCGCCTACGTCCGACCAACGATGGCATGCCATTGAGTGAAGAAATGAAAATAATTACAAGGCGTCACCTTGGAAAGAAAAAAGCAGTTGAGATTTCTGTGCCTTACCGCCCTCGTGTCGGAGAAGCTGAAATCCACACATGGGGTGACGGGTGGAAGAATCTGAAGTTCCTTTTTGCTCGCAGAGTCGGCCTTAACAAAACTCGAACCCCATGGGGCGGAAGGGAAGAAAACCCGGACTCAACAAAAGGCGACCTACCTGAACAAAAGAAGTGAATCAATCACATTGATTCATCCAATTCCGATTGAACTTCTTCCGTTCCGTCCATGATGTTGCCCTCAAGTGGAGTCTTATCCTCTGTTGGTCGTTGCTCTGGAGCCCTAAACGCATCCCACGAAGCGATGAGATCAATTTCGGCGATGGCACGACGTCGCCGAGAAATCATGAACGCAAGAAGTCCAATGATTCCAAAGGAAGCTGTAGTTCCCACGACCATGAAGAAAACTCGTTGATCTTGTTCAACCTCCTCGACGGTTAACGTTCGAGTAACAATGTCAACATTTGCACTTTGACCTTCGCCGTCTCTTGCGATTATCTTCAAACTTGGACGGCCTGTTTCTTCCGGACGCCACTTCAGAACGCCTTCCCAAACACCGTCTCCATCCGTATCGGTAAGATTGATTTCCCACTGCTGAATATTGTGGGTCAAATTGGCTCGAACATCCTTGGTAGTACCGTCTGCATCCTCAAGTTGAATTGAAATGTTGAGTTCAGAGAGTTCCCCTGCTGGGAACGTGGTGTCACTCAAAAACAACGACTCGCGAACGAAGGAGGGCAGGCTTGATTGAATGGTGATGTTGACATGCTCTTCTTCCCAATTCCCTTGGGAGTCTTCGATGTAAAGTGAGAGATGGTATTCTCCGGGAGAAAGCCCTGTGAGTTCTTCAATGGAGCTTGTAGAGACAATCTCTGGGAAACTCTTGTCGGCGGACCAAAGGCGCCACTCACGCGTGACCAAGTCGTTATCCGCATCAAAGGATGCCTCTTCCAACAACAAAGAGCCTCCAGGTAGGATTGATTGACGGTTTTCTGGAGAGATAAGGCGAAGTGTCGGCCCAGATTCATTGATCGTGAGTGTAAATGTCTCATCACGAGACATTCCGGTCTCATCTTTGAGTGTAACCGTGAGAACATGGTATCCTGCACGTAGATTGAGTTGATGGGATACAAGTGGAGAAACATCTACCAAAAGGGGATCGTCTTCAAGAGAAGTTCGTAAGGTCATAACAAAACTGTCATTGTCATAATCTGTACTTTCAGAGGCATCAAGCATCAAGACCGCAGAGGACGGGTGACTGGAACCATCAACTGGGCTCACCAAGCCAAGAACGGGTGCTGAGGCCACGACCTCTAGTCCTACAGTTGCCGTTACTGGTTCGTGAATGCCATCGTCCAAGAAGAGCGTCACAAGATGCGTTCCAGGACTTAGCCTGGATTCAAAAATCAGCCAGTCTTCACCTTCAGGAGTCAAGCGGCCGTCAAGATCACTCGTCCAAGTTACAACCAAAAATTCTGAACCACCATGCGGCGAGAAGGGCGCACAATGCCATGTTCCATCCATAGGGAATGTGTCGCATGCTGCATCAAAATCTCCCGAACCGTTTGCAGAGAATTCAATCAATTCGGATGAATCGAAGGTTGTCAATGAAGGCGATTCAATTACAGCAAGGGGCAAGGAATTGTCAACGGTGACCAATGCGGAAGAAGTCCTGCTTTGGTTGACATGTTCAGCCCGATCATCCGTAACCTGCATCGTGATGGTGTGAACGCCTCTTGAAAGATAACCACTCCACGATGTTGAGCCATTGGTCAATTCGGCTAAAGTCCCATCAAGACTGGAGGAAAAGGTCACCGTCATCTCATCTCCTTCGGGGTCAGTCGTTGAAGTCCCGTCGAGAGTGACAAGTTCTTGGCTCTCATTTCCTTGTCGCTGAATTTCAAAAACCGGCTCAGGCAATTCATTGTAGAGTATCACATCAACTGAACGGGTTGCATTGTTTCCAATTTCATCCCAGACTTTCACCCTTAACTCAAACAAAGCAGGTGGGGATTCTGTTGTGTGATTAAATGTGTAAGTTAGTGTATTGGGGCAATTGTAGGTTCCGTCCCAACCAATATCACTGATGATGTAACCAACGAATTCAATCGTGCATGCAACCGGTTCACCTTCAGGATCATATGTTCCGTTTGTTGAAATGTTGACCGTTCCCGTTTGTGGCATAATCAATTCACTCCACGGATTCAATGAAGGTTCAAAATCAACCACCAAAACCGGCGGGAGGTTGACCAACTCAATCGTGCGACTTTGAGAAACGCATTGCCCTGTTTCATCGCATAGTTCCAAAGTAATGAGGTGAATCCCATCCGAGAGCGTACAACCCCAGACATCGTTTGAATTGACGGTGAATGCAACTCCATCACTCAGGTCCCAAAGCGGATTTCCGGACCCGGTGCATGATGACAAAATACTGCCATCAATACTGCTCGTCCATGAGAACGTGAGTTCATCATCATCA
>CEOP01077305.1_pt1 | contig 13447 bp, 8 predicted proteins | sample 361301 | NCBI WGS metagenome assembly CEOP01 (sample SAMEA2619548, study PRJEB7988) | marine metagenome | biome: marine biome (ENVO:00000447); feature: deep chlorophyll maximum layer (ENVO:xxxxxxxx); material: "saline water (ENVO:00002010), including plankton (ENVO:xxxxxxxx)" | depth 55 m
GCAAAGGCAATACCTCTGAGTGTAGGTGGAGGATTTCACTCAATATATATGCAGCCAGCAAAGTCAAGGCTGGAGGATGCAATTATGTCAATAAAGTTTCAGAAACCTAACGCTCCAATTTATCAGAATGTTGATTCTAAGAAGAATCAGGATACAGATTTAATAAGGAAAAATTTAGTAAAACAATTAACTTCTCCAGTTTTGTGGACACAGACAGTCCAGAACATGATAGATGATAAAATTGATTTATTTATTGAATGTGGGCCTGGTAGAGTGCTTCAAGGTCTTGTTAAAAAAATTAATAGAAAAATATCTACAGAATCAATTTTAACGTGACAAAAAGAAAAAAACATTTAGTTACTTCAGCCCTTATCTATGCAAATGGACCTATTCATATTGGACACCTGGCTGGTTGCTATATCCCATCTGATATTTACGTTCGGTACCTAAGGTCTATAGGCGATGACGTAAAGTTTATTAGTGGTACTGATGAGCACGGAGTCCCAATAACAATAAAGGCTAGAAACGAAAAGAAAAAGCCTAAAGAGGTTGTTGATCATTATTATTCACAAATCAAAAAAGATTTTGAAGAGTTTGGTATTAGCTTCGATATATTTTCGAGGACCTCAAATAAACTTCATCATAAGACAAGCTCTGATTTTTTTTCAAAATTACATGATGATGGTACCTTTGACGAGAAGGAGTCATCACAATATTACGATGAGGTTGAAAATCAATTCCTATCGGACAGATATATAAAGGGAGAGTGTCCATGTGGATTATATGATAATGCCTATGGTGATCAGTGTGAGAAATGTGGAAGGAGTTTAAGTCCTTCCGATCTAAAGAATCCTGTATCTACCTTGAGCAACAATAAACCCGTTATGAAGAACACAAAAAATTGGTATCTGCCAATGGATAAACTTCAAGGTAAGATTGAAAAGTATCTGGGTGATAAATCAAATTGGAAGTCTAACGTAATGGGTCAGTGTAATTCATGGCTCAGAGAGGGTCTCAAACCAAGAGCTATGACTAGGGATTTAGATTGGGGAGTAAAAGTTCCTATTGAAAATGCGGAGGGGAAAGTGCTTTATGTTTGGTTTGATGCTCCTATAGGTTATATAACTGCCACAAAGGAGTTGCTGGGAGATAGTTGGGAAGATTATTGGAAAGATAAAGAGACAAATTTAGTCCATTTTATTGGAAAGGATAATATTGTATTTCATTGTATAATATTCCCAATGATGTTGATTGAACATGGAGAATTTATTTTACCAAATAACGTGCCTGCAAATGAGTTTATGAACTTAGAAGGTGAAAAAATATCAACATCCCGAAACTGGGCAGTATGGCTTAATGAGTATTTAAAAGACTTCCCTGGTATGCAAGATGAGCTTAGGTATTGTCTCATAACAAATTTACCAGAAAGTAAGGATAGTGACTTTACATGGAAAGATTTTCAAGCTAAAAATAATAATGAATTAGTTTCTATTGTTGGAAACTATGTGAATAGAGTGTTTGTACTTACAGAAAAGTTTTTCAATAAAAAAGTTCCAAATTCCTCAGGTAAAAATGAGAGTTTTATTAAAGAAATAGATTCTTTAAAAAGATCAATTGAGATCTCAGTAGCTAATTTTAAGTTTAGAGAGGCTATGAGCTATGTTATTGATGTAGCCAGGTTAGGAAATAAGTATCTCACTGATAATGAACCATGGAAAAAGTATAAAGAAGATCCTGATTTTGTCTCAGAGGTTATATATAATTCAATTCAAGTAGTAGCAAATCTTGCTATACTATGTGAGCCTTTTCTCCCTCTCACCTCAAATAAAATATTTGAATTACTTAATATTAAAAGATTAGATTGGACATCTTTCTCCGGTAATATTGTATCTTCAGGTCATGAAATAAATGACAGCACTCATATTTTTTCTAGGATAGAAGACAGTGTAATTGATAATCAGATTGAAAAACTAAATAAATCAAAACAAAAAAAAGATAATATCATGCCGCAGAAGAAAGTAATTGAATTTGAGGACTTTTCAAAAGTTGATATCAGGATAGGAACAGTTATTGAGGCTGAAAAAGTTCCTAAATCTAATAAATTATTGAAGTTAAAAGTAAACACTGGTGTAGATGAGAGGCTTATATTGAGTGGAATATCTAAATTTTATTCACCTGAAGAAATTATCGATAAAAAAGTAATGGTTTTAATCAATTTAAAACCTAGGAAGATGATGGGTTATGAAAGTGAGGGTATGTTACTTCTAGCAGAGGATTCAGATGGTAACTTAAGTTTAATGCAGCCAGATTCAAAAATAGGAGATGGCTCAGTAGTTGCCTAGTTGTAGGTATTCATTGTCTTTTCTAATCCCTGTAAGACAAATGATTCAATTGCATCGCAGCACTCCTCTATATGTAAATCTAGATCTTTCTTTTCTTCATTATTAAATTTACCTAGTACGTAATTCGATTGTTGACCTTGACTGAAGCTGTCACCTATACCAAATCTTAACCTAGGGTAGTTGTTATCACTTAAGTATTCATTTATACTTTTTAATCCATTGTGCCCTCCATGAGAACCTCCTTTTTTAATTCTTATTTTACCAAATGGAAGTGCTAAATCATCAAGAATAACTAATATATTTTCTTTATTTATTCCCTTTTTTTGTACCCAGAAATTGACTGCTTTACCACTATTATTAACGTAATTGGAGGGTTTTATTAGATGTATTTTTTTACCCTTTAGACTAAATGAAGATAATTCTGCTTGCTTTTCTAAATTAAATCTTGATTTGTGCCTCTGGTTTAGGGTATCTAAAATTGAGAAGCCAATATTGTGTCTTGTTCCGGTGTATTCTTCTCCAATATTTCCAAGCCCAACAACGAGATACTTCATTAATAAAAAGTTTAGTATTTAAATTTATACTAAACTTTCGATTAATTATAATTGAACCTTAAGAGTCTTTATTTTCTCCCTTATTATCACCACCTTCTGAAGCGCCTTCGCTACCACCATCTTTTTTCTCGCCTCCTTCGCTTCCTTCGCCTCCTTCTTCAGCTCCCTCTTCTCCTTCTTCCTCTTCTTCCTCTACTTCAATTTTAACTCTAGGAATATTTACTGAAACAACGGATACAACAGGGCTATTTAAAATATCGAACTCGTCGTTTAGGAGATCCTCGACCTTAATGCTTTTACCAAGGTCTAGACCACTAATATCAACTTCAATAAATTCAGGCATATTTTTAGGATAAGCCATTACTGATAATTTTCGAATCCTCATCAATATTTTACCTCCTTGTTGAACTCCCGGAGAATCACCAAATATTTTTACTGGTATTTCCATCTTGACTTTTTTATTGTCGTTCAGTTCAAGAAAATCTGCATGTAAAATTACTTCACTAACTGGATGGAATTGTATATCCTGGAGAATCACATCTTTTTCTTCTCCCTCTATATTAAGTTTAACAAAATTTGCCCCAGGTGTATAAACTAGGTCTCTGAAGAGAATCATTGGAGCATGGAAATGTATTTGCTCTTTCCCACCATATACGACGCAAGGAACGTTTCCATCTTCTCGTAATTTTTTAGATTCGTTTTTACCAAGATTTGCTCTTTTATACCCTATAATCTCAATTTTCTGCATAATTATTATTTTTATCTATTTATAAAAAGTGAGCTTGTAGACTCATTTTCATGAATTTTTCTAATAGCCTTTGCAAATAGTCCTGCAATGGATAACACTTTTATTTTTTTATTCCTAACATTTACAGGAATACTATCGGTAACAACTAGCTCACTAAGTGAGGAATTATTTAGGTTTTCCTCTGCATTCCCGCTCAATACAGGATGCGTTATTATTGCCCTCACTGATTTTGCTCCTTTTTCCATAATAACATTAGATGCCATCGCAATGGTCCCTCCTGTGTCAATTAAGTCATCAACTATGATAACGTCTTTATCCTTTACTTCACCGATAACTTGAACACTCTTTACTTCATTAGCTTTCTCTCTGATTTTATCGCATATTACAAACTCGCTATCAAAGTACTTTGCGTAGGCTCTCACTCTCTCTGTTCCTCCCGCATCTGGTGATGCAAAAATTACATTTTCTAAATTTAATTTTTTGACGTATGGTACAAATACCGAGCTTCCGTTAAGGTGGTCTAATGGTATATCAAAAAAACCTTGAATTTGACCTGCATGAAGGTCACATGAAATCACTCTACTCGCACCTGATGCAGTCAATAAATTAGCCATTAATTTTGCTGACACTGCAATCCTTGGTTTATCTTTTCTGTCTTGCCTCGCATACCCATAATAGGGGATTACTACATTCACATGTTTTGCACTAGCTCTTTTAGCCGCGTCAATCATTAAAAAGAGTTCTATTAAGTTGTCAGAACCATTAACAGTAGACTGAACTATAAACACATCTGACCCACGTACTGTCTCTGTATATCTGAAATTCAACTCTCCATCACTAAATTTTTTTAGTTTACCCATGCCCAAAGGTTTACCAAACTCATTTGCTATTTTTGATGCAACATCCATCGAACCACTTCCAGAAAAAATTTTAACAGTACTCATATATGCTTTTTTTGTTGGCTCACTAGGGCTCGAACCTAGACTCTTCTGGACCAAAACCAGACGTGTTACCAGTTACACCATGAGCCAATGTAATGGCCTACAAAAGTAGATTTAATTTTATATTTTAAAAAATTAAATTACCCATTTTCCTCTAGCCACTCTCTCGCATTTTCAAATGGTAATATCCAAGGTGAAATCTCATCATTTCTGCTCTGATCATAATGGCCCCAGTTCCAAGGGAAAATAGATCTTTCGAGATGTGGCATAATAGCTAGGTGTCTACCGTCTTTAGAGGAGATTGCAGCAGCGGATTTTTCTGATCCATTAGGATTTCCTGGATACTCATTATAATGAAATTTGGCAGCAACATCAACATCAGAGTTTTTAAGGTTGAACTTACCTTCACCGTGGGCTAACCAAATTCCTAGTGTATTTCCTGATAGGTTTTTTAACATTATTGAATTAGATTCTAATATGTCTATGCTTGAGAAACTACATTCAAATTTTTTAGAATTGTTATATTCCATTTTTGGGTGGTTATTTTCTAATTTTTTATCAATCAAGTTAAGTTCCATCATGAGTTGACAGCCATTACAAACCCCAAGACTTAGTGTATTTTTTCTCTTATAAAATCCTTCGATCGCTTTCTTTGCTCTACTGTTAAATTTAAAAGCACCTGCCCACCCTTTTGCTGAACCTAAAACATCAGAATTTGAGAATCCTCCAGGGAAAACAATCATATTGATATCTTCTAGAGTTTCTCTACCTGAAACAAGATCAGTCATATGGACATCCTTTACTTGAAATCCTGTTAAATGAAGCATGTAAGCCATCTCTCTCTCACTATTTATCCCTTTTTCTCTTATAACTGCTGCTTTTATATTCCTCCTATAAGACTTCTTTTTTAGTTTTCCGTTAAAGCCATTTGGAAAATTAAATTTAAGAGGTTGTTTTTTATAATTTTTGAATCTTGAAAGGCTATCTTCTTTCCTTGTCTGCTCATTATCTAGCAGGTATGATGTTTTATACCACACGTCTCTCAGATAGTCTATATCTAACTCTATGTATTTTGAGTTATGATTTATTTTTAATTTTCTTTCCTCTATAACTTTACCTAAACTTAAAAACTCTATTCTGTTATCCTTAAGATAATTTATACCATCATTATGTGTCTGAATTATAATGCCTGGAGACTCATTAAATAAAATTTTAATTATATCATCTTCTTTGAAACTGTCAAGATTAAGTTCCATTCCATGAGAGAGATTAGGGAAATTCATTTCAAGAATAGAAGTGATAAATCCACCTGAAGAAATATCATGACCGGACATAATCATATTAGAAATTATCATTTCTTGAATTGTCTTAAATATTTTTTTTATATCCTCTCCTCCCTTTGTATTTGTTACATCTACCCCAAGATTAGAAAGTGTTTGGTAAAATGATGAGCCACTAAGGTTTATTCCCTCACAAAAGTTAATAAATACCAGTTCAGAACTTAAGTCTTTTATAGCAGCTGGTTTAATTACATTTCTTATATCTGATGTCTCAGCTGCAGCTGATATAATAACGGTACCAGGAGATAAAACTTTTGTGCCGTCTGGATACTTTTGTGTCATGGAAAGAGAATCTTTGCCAGTAGGAATATTAACTCCCAGACTGATAGCATAGTCACTTACAGACTTTACAGCACTATATAGTCTGGCATTTTCTCCTCTATTATTTGCTGGCCACATCCAGTTTGCGCTAAGAGATATATTCTCGATCCCATTTTTAATTGGTGCCCATATAATGTTCGATAAAGATTTTAGAATAGAATACTCTGCCCCTACTTTTTCATTGACTAGTGATACGACAGGGGAGAAACCAATTGACGTTGCTATACCCTTATTCGAAATAAAGTCTAGTGCCATAACTCCAAGATTATTTAGAGGTAACTGTATTTCACCAACTGTCTGTTGAGTAGCAACTCTACCTGTCACACACCTGTCTACTTTATTTGTCAACCAATCTTTACATGATACAGACTCGAGAGAAAGGACATTCTCTAAATATTTAACTATTAGGTTTGGATGATATTTAGGATTTTTGAATTTTGGTTCTTCTGACCGATCCTTAATTATAGTTTTGGGTGAGGAACCAAAAAAATCATTTAAATTAAGATTTATAGGATCTATTTTATTTTTACCCCTAAAAATTAATTTTTTATCTTCTTTTACCTCACCAACATGATATATTGGAGCTCTTTCCCTATCTGCTATTTTTTTAATTATTTCAAAATCTGATTTCTTAATAACCAACCCCATCCTTTCCTGAGACTCATTACCAATAATCTCTTTTTCAGAGAGAGTGGGATCTCCAATAGGTAACTTATCAATAATTATTTCTCCGCCTGTTTCTTCTAACAATTCTGATAAGCAATTCAGATGACCACCGGCTCCATGGTCATGTATTGATAGGATGGGGTTTTCATTTTCTTCTGCCATTGCTCTTATAACATTACAAACTCTTTTCTGCATTTCTGGGTTCGATCTCTGCACTGCATTTAATTCTATATTATTTTTAAGTTCTCCGGTATCGACTGACGATACTGCTCCGCCTCCCATTCCAATGCGGTAATTATCTCCGCCAAGAACTATAACATAGTCACCTTCTTTTATAATTTTTTTTTGGGTTTCATTTTCTTTACCGTACCCTATACCCCCGGCTAGCATTATAACCTTATCATATCCTAAGTTTTTTTTGTCCTCAGTATGTTCAAAAGTTAGTATACTCCCACAGATTAGAGGCTGACCAAATTTATTTCCGTAGTCGCTTGCTCCGTTTGATGCTCTAATCAAAATATCTTTTGGGTTCTGGTATAACCAATTCTTTTCAATTTGATTTTTTTCCCAATTACGATTTTTTGATAGCCTGGGGTAAGATGTCATGTACACAGCTGTTCCAGCTAGAGGAAAACTAGATTGACCACCTGCCATTCTATCTCTTATCTCACCACCTGAACCTGTAGCAGCACCGCTGAAAGGTTCAACAGTTGTAGGGAAGTTATGAGTTTCTGCCTTTAATGAAATTGATGAATTAATACTTTTAGTTATATAATAATCAGCTTTGTCCTTATGTTTCGTTGTAAACATCTCAATCTTTGGTCCCTTGATAAATGCAACGTTGTCCTTATAAGCTGAAATTAAATTTTTTGGATTTTTTTTAGAAGTTAATTTTATCATATCAAACAACGAGGAACCCATCTCTTTGCCATCTATTATAAATTTGCCATTAAATATTTTATGTCTGCAGTGTTCAGAATTAACCTGAGAAAATCCAAAAACTTCACTATCAGTCAATTTCCTACCAAGTCTCTTACTAACATCATTTAGGTAATTTATTTCATTTAAGTTCAGAGCTAATCCTTCCTGAGAGTTATATTTTTCTATGTCCTCTATATATCTAACTTCCTCAGGTTTATTATTTAATTTAAAAATTTCTTGGTCAGGATCATGGTAAAAAGATTCTACCATTGGATCACAATTTTCTTTATTAAGTTTTAAAATTTCTATTCTGCTTATCTCTTTAACTCCAATATTTTTTGTTATCTCGACAGCATTAGTACTCCACGGAGTGGTCATCTCTACTCTTGGGCCAACAAATTTTCCGGATAATTTTTTTTCTTTTAGAGAAATAGCATCTCCTAGTATCCAACTAATTTTAGATATTTCTTTATCAGTAAGTAAGTTTTTGTGCTCTAAAACGTAAAATATTGAATATGACTTTTTGAAGTATGAAATCATGTGAGAATTTATTAAAAAAAAAACTCTGTTGTAAGATAAAGTCAGATTAATTAAAAAAACAGTTGCATTCAGAACATTTTTAATATGTTTGCGTTGGAAACTCAAAGAAACAAATTAGTTTCCTAAGTTTATGGAAGTAAAAGATAATATAACAGTAATTTCAGATAGATTATTTAGAAAGTTTGGTATTAGGGGTGTAACCGTTGACGACATATGTTCAGAGGGAGGCATATCAAAAAAGACTGTCTATATGTACTTCAAAGACAAACACTCAATAGCCAAGAACGCGATAGACTTCTACAATAACAATTTATATAATCAGATTAAAATTGTAATCAAGAATTCCTCTAACTCAATTGATGCCCTAATTGGTATTTCAAAAAAGTTTAGGGAGACGCTTTACGACACAACACCTCTATTCATTCATGATTTGAAGAAATATCATCCGGACTTATACAAAATGACACAAGACTACAAAGAACAATTATTTTATAAAACTCTCCAGAATATTATAAATACGGGTAAGGAGGAGGGTCTTATAAGAGTTAACATAAATGAAGAGATAACATCAAAGTTAAGAGTTGAAATGATAGAATCAGGCTTCAATCAAGACGTGTTTCCACTTAAGGAATTTGATTTTAGAGAAATTCAAAATATTTCTTTTGATTTATTTATTAGGGGAATTGTAACAAAATCAGGCCTTTCTATGTATGAGGATATAATTAAAAATATTCATGATTAAACTTATTCTAATTATTTTAATTCTTAATTCGACTACTTTCTTTGGTCAAGAAAGAAATCTAACCCTTGAGGAGTGTATCGATCTAGCCCTTGAAAATAACGAGAAACTTAAGAATTCATACCTTGAAGAAGAAATTTCACTTGCCCTTTCAAAAGAGTATCTATCTATCGGACTTCCTCAGATTAATCTGGATGGTGGTATAAAATATAACCACGAAGTACCAAAGAGTCTACTCGATATAAGCAGGTTCATGCCTGGAGTTCCAGAAGGAACTGAGCAAGAAGTCCAGTTTGGGCAGGCTTATGATGGCAGAGTTGATCTTTTTGTAAGTCAAATGATATTTAATGGATCATACTTTGTAGGCTTATCAGCAGCCAAAGAATTAGTTGAATTATCTGAAAAGTTAACGCAAAGAGATAAGATTGATATTTATGAATCTGTGCACAAGGCTTACTTCACATCATTAAATACAAAATCAAGAGTTGACCTTGTAGATGACAATATTCAGAGGCTTGATGCATTGCTAAAACAGACAAGTTCATTGTACGAAAATGGCTTTGTAGAAAAGTTAGATTTAGACAGGATCAGAGTTTCTTACAATAACCTCATGAGCGAGAAGATAAAAGCAGATAGGTTATATGATTTAAGTTTAGCTGTCTTGAAGTTCCAAATTGGAATACCTGTTGATGAAAAAGTTGGATTAGTAGGTGAACTAACTGAGGATTTAGTTAATGAATTTGTTTTCGATGTAAGTTCTTTTGATTACACAAACAGGATAGAGTATTCAATTCTTAAATCAGATAAAAATTTAAAATTTTATGAACTAAAAAATAATAGAAGTCAGTACCTGCCTCAGGTATATGCTAACTACAACTACGGTTATAATACATCTGCATCACAGTCTAACATATTTTTTAATACTGACAGGTGGAAGAAGTTTGGTACATTAGGGCTACAGGTTATAATCCCTATTTTTGATGGATTTTTAAAAAGGAGTAGAATCAATCAATCAAAATTTAAAATTGAGCAAATTGAAAACAATCTAATGTTTCTTGAGAGGTCAATTAACTTACAGATAAATCAATCAGTGATATCTTACGAAAACTCAAAGGAATCACTTAAAGTTGCTAGCGAGAACTTAGAATTAGCAAGAGAAGTTTATTTTGCTTCCGAGAAAAAGTATTCACAAGGAGTAGGTTCTAATTTAGAAATAATTGACGCAAATAACTCTCTTAAAATATCTCAAAACCAATACTATAATTCTCTATACGAATCGATTATAGCTGTAATTGAAATTAAAAAGACACTAGGAATACTAAAAGATTAATTATGAAAAAGATAATATTTATATTGGGATGTTTCATCGTGAGTTGTGGAGAGCCCTCTCTCGACCAAAAGAAAAAGAAAGTTGATGAGTTAAAGAACTCTCTCGTTGAAATATACACTGAAATAGATAATTTAGAAAAAGAAATAAGCGAATTAGATTCAACTTTTGGAACCAAAAATTATGAATTAGTTTCTGTAATAAGTCCAGACAACGGGCGTTTTTCTCATCAAATTACACTGAGAGGAAATATAATGTCTAACATGAATATATTAATTGTTCCCGAGGTTATGGGTCAGGTAAATAATGTTCTTGTCAAGGAAGGTGAGACAGTTAAAAAAGGCCAAATACTAGCATCAATTAACTCAGACGTAATCAAAAGTAATTTAGATGAGGTTGAATCAAGTTTGAATCTCCTAAAAATCATATTTGATAGACAATCAAACTTATGGAGCGAAAATATTGGATCTGAAATTGAATACCTGAGGTCTAAGACCAATTACGAGTCTGCAATGAATAGGTTTAAAGCTTTAAAATTACAGGCTTCAAAGTACAGCATAAAAGCTCCTTTTTCAGGAATTATAGAAGCAGTTGATGCTAAAATAGGTGAGATTTCTTCTCCTGGTTTACCTGCGTTTAGGATGTTTAATGATAGCGACTCCTACATTAGTATAGATGTACCTGAAAACTATATGAATGGATTCAAAGTAGGTGATTCAGTATTGGTAGAAAATGATAATAATTCATTTTTTAAATCAGTAATTATTTCTACTGGTCAGGTTATAAACCCAAATAATAGAACATTTAGCATTGGTGTAGAAATTTTAGAAAACTTTAAAAATAAATTCAAACCAAATCAAGTAGTTAATGTTATTTTAACTGATTACATGAACGAAGATGCAATTGCTGTCCCTTCAAACATAATTTTTTCAGATGAGAGGGGAAATTATATTTTTATTGTTGAGGAATTTGATAGTGAAAATATTGCAAGGAAGCTCCCAATTCTTACTGGGAAATCATTTGAGTATAAAACTGAAATTTTAAGGGGCTTAGTTGGAGATGAGTTGATAATAGACAGGGGATCGTCTGATGTTGTAGATGGAGTATACGTAAAAATTAAAGAATAAGACATTGAATAAATCAAAATTAAATACAGAAGATAAGGTAATAAATCAGTTTGCTCTCTCTAATTTTTCTTTGAAAAACAGAATTACAGTTGTCTTATTGTTGATCATGCTTGTTGTTTTGGGTGTAGGCGCATATAATAACTTACCAAAAGAAAGTTACCCTGAGGTAGAGCAGTCTTCAGTATATGTAGGAACCCCATACCCAGGTAATTCACCAACTGATATTGAGAATCTTATAACGAGACCTATCGAAAAAGAATTAAACTCAATATCAGAAATTAAAGAGATTAGATCCAATTCAATTCAAGGTTATTCAACTATTGTAGCTGAATTTCAATCTGGAATTGATATTGAATATGCAAAATCAAAAGTTAATGATGCAGTAGACAAAGCAAAGATCAATTTACCATCTGACCTTCCAACTGAGTCAAGTGTCTACGAAGTAAGTTTTTCGGATTTCCCTGTGATGAGTGTAACCTTATCTGGTGAATATTCAATCGAAGAACTTGAAAATTATGCTGAGATGTTGAAAGATGAATTAGAAACAATTTCTGACGTTTCTAATGTAAACATTGCAGGAGTTGAAGAAAAAGAGTTGTCTATTAAAGTAAATCCATATGAATTAGACGCAAGGAATCTATCATTTAATGACATTGAAAATGCAATATTATATGAAAATATATCTGTTTCTGGTGGGAATCTTAAGGCCGATAATATCAGGAGATCTGTAAGGATATTAGGTGAGTTTAAGAAAATAAATGATTTTGAAAATATAATTATCTCAAATAGATCAGATAGGATTGTATATTTAAGGGATGTAGCTCAAATTGATTTTGGTTATAAGGAAACAGAGAGCTATACTAGGTTGTCTGGTAAACCAGTTGTCTCAGTAGATGTTTCAAAGAGATCAGGAACTAACCTCCTCCTATTAAACGAGAAAGTAAATAATTCTATAGATATAATAAAAAAAATTATCCCTGATGATATTGACATAATAATTGTTAATAACCAATCACAGAACACAAAAGAACAGGTAAGTACACTTGAGAATAGTATATTTAGTGGGGTTATATTAGTTGTACTTGTTCTTATGTTTTTCCTTGGAGTCAGAAATGCACTTTTTGTAGGTTTATCTATCCCTCTTTCCATGTGCATATCATTTCTGGTATTTCAAATATTTGGCATTACAGTAAATATGATGATACTATTTTCATTGGTTATCTCACTTGGTTTATTGGTGGACAACGGGATTGTTGTTACAGAAAATATTTACAGATTTTTGGAAAAGGGCTATACGAGAATTGAAGCTACTAAATTAGGAATTGGAGAGATTGCTATGCCAATTATTACATCTACAGCAACAACCCTTGCAGTTTTTGTTCCACTTGCTTTCTGGCCTGGTCTTACAGGAAAATTTATGAGTTTTCTTCCGATTGGAATTATAGTGACCCTCTTATCTTCCTTATTTGTAGCGTTAGTAATTAACCCTGTAATGATATCATACCTCATGAAGATAGAGGGAGAAGGAAATAAAAATGCTTCAAAGTATACCAAAAATGCTTCTTTCCTTTTTATAATAGGATTAACATTTATACTTTTTAAGATATTCTGGTTGGGAAATATCCTTATATTTTTATCATTATTTATAGTATCAAATTACTTTGTCTTTGTACCTCTCTCAAAAATTTTTAGAGATAAATATCTTAAGGCACTAGAAAAAAACTACAGTAAGTTACTTTCTTTCTTACTGTATGGTATAAGACCGTATTTTGTTATTTTATTTTCTTTATTCCTATTATTTGGCACATTTCAACTTGTACAAATATTTCCTCCAAAAATTTTATTTTTTCCTGAAAATAGACCTAATTATGTCAATATTTT
>CEOP01207705.1_pt1 | contig 13438 bp, 7 predicted proteins | sample 361301 | NCBI WGS metagenome assembly CEOP01 (sample SAMEA2619548, study PRJEB7988) | marine metagenome | biome: marine biome (ENVO:00000447); feature: deep chlorophyll maximum layer (ENVO:xxxxxxxx); material: "saline water (ENVO:00002010), including plankton (ENVO:xxxxxxxx)" | depth 55 m
GAGGAAGCGGATAATAGACTTAAAGGTAAACGTTACTTTATAGATCAGAATTATGCCTTCATTATGGAAAAATCAGACACACTAAAGAATTATCAGAGGAAAAAGATTTTAACTATTGGACATACTTTAAACCACGAGACTAAAGAATTTGCATATATTGATGATAGATCACCTAAACAATTTTTCGGAGATCGATCATACTCCTCCATCAATGACAGATCAGAGCTCAGAACAATAGAAAATGATTTAAGCGCTTTATATAGAGATGAAAAAATCGGATTAGTAAAATTTGGTTTTAGTCATACTTTATGGAATTATATTTTAAAAACGAGATTATATGATAGTCAAAAGGACAATGATCAAATAGCCAATCCAATTGAAAATAAAGTTTTAAAAAAGAATCAATTAGCAATTTTTTTAAATTGGCAAAAGGCTTTAAAGGGTTATGAAATTAGTGCGACCTCTTTTAATTCAACCAAGAAAGATTTTGCTACTCAAAAATTTGATATAAAAATAAATAAAAGCTGGAACCAAAAATGGTTTATAAAAACAAAAATTAACTATCACTCAGTGGCTCCAAATTTTAATTTTCAAATTCATATGAGTGATTACATATATCATAACTGGGATAATCTTGAATTAGAAAATCAAGTATATAAAACTGTTGGACTGAATTTTGGAAATTTAAGGTGGTTTAATTTAGATTTTAATTTCCAAAAGTTAAAAAATTATTCATATTTTAAAGTATCTCCTCCTAGAGAAGATGGAGATATTCTTACTCAGCCTAAAATCTCGGATGAGTTAGAGATTTATCCTTTTCAATTTGAGGGAGAAATTGATTATTTAAAAATTAAACTTTTTCAACAAGTTAATTTAGGAAAATTCTCTCTCTATAATACTATTCAATATCAAAATGTAAAACAGGAAAAGGATAATTTAGATTCATTTAACGTACTAAACGTACCAGAATTTATAACTAGAAATACAATAGTTTTTTCCACACAGATGTTTAAAAAGGCACTTTACCTTCAAACAGGACTTAACTTTCAATTTTTCAGTAAATACTATGCTGATCGTTATAGTGGTTTAATTGGCGAATTTGCTTCGCAAAATGATAGAAAAATAGGCGAGTATCCAAGACTTGATTTTTTTATAAATGCTAAAGTTCAACAAACTCGAATATTTTTCAAATTTGAGCACTTTAATAGTCATAAATCAGGATACAATTACTATTCTGCTCCATTTACTCCTTATAAAGATTCAGTAATTCGTTTTGGACTAGTATGGAATTTTTTCCAATAATTAATTTTAAATAGAAGGTAAGTCTCCAGACATATTTTTCTTAGTTAAAAAAGAGTTTCCAGTCAAAAATGAATCTATTTCATTTGCAGCTTCACGACCTTCTGAAATAGCCCAAACTATCAGTGATTGTCCTCTTCGACAATCTCCAGCTATAAAAATCTTTGGATTTTGGGTTCCATAATTTTTTTTGGTTTCTATATTTCCGATTTCATTTAATTTAAGTCCTAGTTTTTCAGGGAGAGATTTTTCGGGACCAGAGAATCCTAGAGCCAATAAAGCAAGTTCACATGGCCACTCTTTTTCACTACCCTTGATTTCTTTAAGTTTTACTTTTTTTCCTGATTTTATTTCCCAGTCAACTAAAACAGTTTTTAAGCCTTTAAGTTTGCCATTTTCATCTTCAACAAATCCTTTAGTCAAAATATTCCATTCTCTATGGCTGCCTTCTTTATGAGAAGAGCTAGTTTTAAGTGTAAATGACCAAAATGGCCAAGGATTTTCTTTATTTCTAGTAATAGGAGGCTTAGGCATTATCTCAAAATTTGTAACGCTTTTAGCTCCATTTCTGTTGGACGTTCCAATACAATCTGATCCTGTGTCACCTCCACCTATAACAATAACATTTTTATTTTTTGCTGACATTTTTTTATCAAAAGATATTTCTCCGTTAACTAACATATTATTGTGCGGAAGAAAATCCATAGCTTGAACTACTCCTTCAAGATTTGATCCAGGAATTGGCAAATGTTTTTTTATGGTTGATCCAGTGCAAAGCAAAATTGCATCAAAATTATCTTGGATTTCTTCAACACTTATGTCTTTGCCAATTTCTTTGCCACATATAAATTCTATTCCTTCTTGTTTTAAAATTTCTACACGTCTATCTATTATGCTTTTTCCCAATTTAAAATCTGGAATTCCATATCTTAAAAGACCGCCTATATTTTTATCTCTTTCATAAACTGTTATTCTGTGGCCAGCTCTATTAAGTTGTTGTGCAGCAGCTAATCCAGCTGGGCCAGAACCAATTATTGCAACTTTTTTTTCTGAACGATTTTTTGGGATTTTTGGTCTAATCCAACCTTCTTTAAATCCTCTTTCAACAATATATTTCTCTATAAGCTCTATAGATACAGGGGGGTTAATTATTCCTAAAACACATGATTCTTCGCATGGTGCAGGGCATAATCTTCCAGTGAATTCAGGAAAATTATTAGTTGAATGTAAAATATCTAAAGCCTCTTTCCATTGATTTCTATAAACAGCATCATTAAAATCTGGGATTAAATTTCCAAGGGGACAGCCGCTGTGACAAAAAGGTACGCCACAATCCATACATCTAGCTCCTTGTTTTTGAAGCTCTGAGGCTTTTGGTGAAATTGTGAATTCTCGATAATTATTTATTCTTTTTTTGGGAGAGATGGATGATTCATTCATCCTGTCATATTGCATAAAACCTTTGATTTTTCCCATAATAAAAATGTCAGTTTTTAGTAGTTTCTTTAGCTAATATCTCAAGTGCTCGTTTATAATCAGTAGGCATGACTTTAATGAATCTTTTCATTTCTTTAGGCCACGAATTAAGAATTTTTTTTGCTTTTTTACTTTCAGTGTATTTAAAATGATTTGAAATTGAATTAAACAATGTTTCTTTATCTTGTTTTTTAAGATCCTCGAGTTCAATCATTTCTAGATTAAATTTATTAGAATCATAATTACCATCTCCAATATAAAGATATGCTATCCCCCCGCTCATTCCTGCAGCAAAATTCCTTCCAAAGTCACCTAATATTACTGCAACACCTCCAGTCATGTATTCACATCCATGGTCTCCTATTCCCTCAACAACAGCAATAGCTCCTGAATTTCTAACACAAAATCTTTCACCAGCTATGCCATTTACATATATTTCTCCACTTGTAGCTCCATAAAGAGCAACATTACCAATTATAATATTTTTATCAGCCTCAAAGGATGACTCCCTTGGAACTTGAACTATTAATTTACCTCCAGAAAGTCCTTTACCAAAGTAATCATTACAATTACCCATGATCTTCATTGAAATACCTTTGGCACAAAATGCACCAAAACTTTGTCCTGCCGTACCATTAAAAAGTATTTTTATCGTATCATCTGGTAGTCCATCTGCTCCATAAAGTTTAGAGATTTCATTACTCAAAATAGCCCCTATAGATCTATCAGTATTTTTTATTTTCATATTTAAGGAAACAGGTATTTTATTCAGGATTTTATTTTTTATACTTCGAAATATTTTCTGGTCTAGGACTTTTTCAAGATTATGGTTTTGAATCTTTGTGTTATATATTTCTGTTTTTTTAGAAACTTTTGGTTTGTAGAGAACTTTTGATAAATCAATTCCTTTTGCTTTAAAGTGTTTTATGGCTTTTCGCATGTTTAATTTTTGAGATTGACCAACCATTTCATTTATATTTCTATAACCTAATTTTGCCATGATTTGCCTTAATTCTTCAGCTACATAATGCATAAAATTGATAACATGCTCAGGCTTACCAGAAAAATTTTTACGTAATTCAGGATCTTGAGTAGCGATCCCAACGGGACATGTGTTAAGATGGCATGCACGCATCATAATGCATCCAGATGCAACAAGTGGTGCTGTTGAAAAACCAAATTCTTCAGCGCCCAAAAGACAAGCTATCGCGACATCTCTTCCGGTTTTCATTTGTCCATCACATTCTAATACTATACGTGATCTTAAGTCGTTTAGAACCAAGGTTTGCTGTGCTTCAGCAATACCAAGTTCCCAGGGCAGACCAGCATGTTTCAGCGAAGTTAAGGGGGAAGCTCCAGTTCCACCATCATATCCAGAGATCAAAATCACATCCGCTTTTGCTTTAGAAACTCCAGCTGCTATAGTTCCAACACCAACTTCTGAAACGAGTTTAACATTAATTCGAGCTTCTCTATTTGCATTTTTAAGATCAAATATTAGTTGTGCTAGGTCTTCTATTGAGTATATGTCGTGATGAGGAGGAGGGGAAATTAAACCAACATAAGGGGTTGAATTTCTAACCGATGCAATATAGTGATCAACTTTATTTCCAGGGAGTTGACCTCCTTCACCAGGTTTAGCACCTTGTGCCATTTTTATTTGTATTTCCTTTGCATTTGTTAAAAAATTACTAGAAACTCCAAATCTCCCAGAGGCAACTTGTTTAATAGCACTGTTTTTTGAATCTCCATTTTTATCTTTTATGAATCTTTTTGAATCTTCACCTCCCTCTCCAGAATTACTCTTACCCCCCAATCGATTCATTGCAATTGCAAGATTTTCATGCGCCTCAGAACTCAACGAACCTAATGACATTGCACCAGTTTTAAATCTTTTAACTATTTCAGTCCAAGGTTCTACTTTCTCTATTGGGATTGGGGTATAATTTTTAAATTCAAACAAGCCTCTCAAAGTCATTAGTTTTTCATTTTGATTATTTATCATTTTTGAATAAACTTCATAACTTTTATAGCTTGATTGTCGAACTGATTGTTGGAGTTTAGAAATAGTTAGCGGATTAAATAGATGCTCTTCTCCATTTCTCCTCCATCTATATTCTCCACCTATTTCAAGAGATAATCCATCAATAGTTTTTTCATTATATGTTTTTTTATGTCTTTTAGATATTTCGTTTTCAATTTCTTTGAGACCAATACCCTCAATTCTGGTAGGGGTTTCTGAAAAGAATTTGTTTATAAAATTTTGATTCAATCCAAGAGCCTCAAAAATTTGAGCACCGCGATAAGAATGAAGGGTAGAGATACCAATTTTGTTCATTATTTTAACAATTCCTTTTGCAATGGCTTTATTGAAATTGTCGATTGCTTTATTACTGTTTATTTTAATAATATTATTTTTTACTTGCCATTCAATAATTTCATTTACCATGTAGGGATTAATCGCACTAGCTCCATATCCAAAAAGGAGAGAGAAATGGTGAGGCTCTCTTGGTTCTGCAGATTCTATTATAATATCAAACTTTGATCTTTTTTTGATCTTTTTTAATCCATGATGAACATGAGAGCATGCTAATAGCATTGGTATAGGAGCCATATCTATTGAGGTGCTTCTGTCAGATAAAATAATTATGTTTACTCCATTTTGAAGAGCTTCAGAAACTTTTGAAATAATTTCATTTAATGATTTTTTAATTCCTTTAATACCATCATTAATTTTATATAAAACTTCAATAGAAGTAGTTTTAAAATCTTTATGTTCTATGTATTTTATTTTATCTAAATCTTCATTAGATATGACAGGATTTTTAATAAACATTTTTTTACATTGTTCAGGACAGATTTCAAAAATATTAACGTCATTACCTATGGTTAAACTAGTATCTGTTATTATTTCTTCTCTGATTCCATCTAAAGGAGGATTTGTTACTTGAGCAAAAAGTTGTTTGAAATAGTTATAAATCAGCTGCGGACGATCTGATAGAACTGCAAGGGGAGTATCATTTCCCATGGCTCCGATTGATTCTTTAGCTTCAGTCGCCATAGGAGAAATAATTGTTTTTAAGTCTTCTTGAGTATAACCAAATAGTCTTAACCTGGTTTCAAAAGGTTCTTTTTCTGTAGGAGTAATATTTCCGGTATATTTTATGTTCTTAAGAGGTAACAAGTTATTTTTTAACCACTTTTTGTATGGATATTTTTTTACAACTTCCATTTTAATTTCTTCATCTTCAATAATTCTTCCTTCATCCATATTAACTAAAAACATCTTACCAGGTTCTAACCTACCATGTTTTAAAATGTTATCAGGTTTAATATCAAGAACTCCTGTTTCAGAAGACATTATTACATATCCGTCTTTTGTAACAGAATATCTTGATGGCCTCAAACCATTTCTGTCTAGTAGAGCGCCTAAAAATTTTCCATCTGTAAAAGGAATAGAAGCTGGTCCATCCCAAGGTTCCATAATGCATGAATTATATTTATAAAAAGACTTTTTATTTTCGTTCATAAAAAAATGTTTTTCCCAAGCTTCAGGCACTAACATCATCATAACTTCTGGAAGCGTTCTTCCAGTTAGTAGAAGAAATTCAACTACCATATCCATTGATGCTGAGTCAGATTTATCTGGAACTATGACAGGAGAAATTTTTTTCATGTCTTTTCCAAAAAGGTCACTAGTAAATATTTCTTCTCTAGTTTTCATCCTACTTAGATTACCACGGAAAGTGTTAATTTCCCCATTGTGACACATGTGTCTAAAAGGTTGAGCCAAATCCCAAGTAGGGAAAGTGTTAGTTGAAAATCTTTGGTGAACTAATGCTAATTTTGTGACAAGATTTGGATCATTTAGATCAACAAAATATTTCCCAATATCTTGAGGAGTTAAAAGTCCTTTATAAATAATTGTTCTTAGAGAAAGGCTAGAGAAATAGAAGTAATCTTTTTGAGATAATTTGGAATTTCTAATTAAATTTTCTGATGCTTTTCTAGCTATATAAAGGTTGATATTGAATTCTATTTCAGAAATTTCTTTTTCTCCTTTAGAAATAAAAACTTGACTAAAATAAGGCTCCGTTTTTGAAGCGATTTTGCCCAAATGTTTTTCATCTACCGGCACATTTCTCCAACCTATAACACTAAGCCCCTGCTTTAAAATTTCTTTTTCAAAAGACTTTATGCAAATTTCCCTTTCATTTTTTTTAGAAGGTAGAAATGTCATTCCAACCGCATACTCATTTATTTTTGGAATTTTAAAATTGCATTTATCTATGAAGAAATCATGGGGAATTTCAATTAATATTCCAGCTCCGTCTCCAGTCTTTCCATCAGAACTAACGGCTCCTCTATGTTCAAGTTTACACAATATGTCTAAAGCTTTGTGTATGATATCATTTGTTTTTTTTCCTTTGAGACTACAAATAAAACCAGCTCCACAATTATCGTGTTCATATTTAGGTGAGTAAAGTCCTTGCTCTTTAGGGAACATAGATTAAGTTTTGAGAAGTACAAAAATAAATTATATGGGATATAAACCGATATTATTACATTATAAATAGACAATAATTATCAAATATTAATTTTTGGCTTGATATATTTAGAAATAATTAATTTATTTAAGAATTTGTAATTATTTCATAAAGAAATACGTATAATATTTTATTATTAGAAAAAAAATAAGAAGATTGTTAAATAGAAATTATAATGTAATAGGAGTGATGTCTGGAACTTCATTGGATGGAATTGATATGACTTATGTTAATTTCCAAAAAAACAAATTTTGGGAATACAAAATTCTTTTTGCTAAAACTTTTAAATATGATGATTTATGGAAAAAAAAGCTTGAATGTTCTCAAGATTTAAATAGTAATGAGCTTAAAATTTTAAATGAGCAGTATACCCAGTTTTTAGCTTATAAGATCAATAAGTTTATTGAGGAAAATTCAATTAAAGAAATTGATTTTATTGGATCACATGGGCATACAATTTTTCACAAACCTTCTGCTGGATATACTTTTCAAATTGGCAATATTCAAAATTTAGCTAATTATGTTGGAAAAACCATCATTTGCGATTTTAGAATTGGTGATATCATGCTTGGTGGACAAGGTGCTCCTCTCGTTCCCATAGGAGATTTATTACTTTTTAAAAATCATGATACTTGTCTAAATCTTGGTGGATTTTCAAATATTTCTATCAAAAAGAATAATAAAATAATAGCATACGATATATGCGCAGTAAATACAGTTTTTAATTTCCTTTCAAAAAAAATAAAATTAGAATTTGACAATGAAGGCTCAAATGCAAGAAAAGGTAAATTGATTAAAGATTTATATGATAAACTTGAAAATTTAAAATACTATAGTCTTAACCCACCCAAATCACTCGGGATTGAATGGGTAAAATCAAAAGTATTTCCATTACTAGAACATTTTTCTAGTTATTCAGTTTATGATTTAATGCATACTTATTTAGTTCACATTTCTAAAGAAATTGCCAAAAACTTGAATCAATCTAATTCTGTGTTGATTACTGGTGGAGGTGCTTATAATTCATTTCTTATTGAACAAATAAGAAAACATACAAAGGCAGAATTGATTTTACCAGAAAGATTATTAATTGAGTATAAAGAAGCTATAATTTTTGGTTTTTTGGGAGTTCTAAAATTCAGAAAAGAAATAAACTGCTTAAAATCAGTTACTGGATCAAAAAAAAATCATTCCTCGGGTAAAATCTTTTATCCTTAGGTTATTTTTTTTAATTTGCTTTTTTTTATCTATAATATGGAAATAATTTTAATATCTATTTTTGCTCTTGGATATCTCTTTATTACTCTTGAGCACAGTCTGAAAATAGATAAGTTAATTCCTGCGCTTGGAATGATGGCAATACTTTGGGCCCTAATTTCACTATCCCATTTGCCTGTTTTTGAAGTAAATACAGCATTAAAAGAACTTGAGCCTACTCATATTGATGAAGTATTATTGCATCATCTTGGTAAAACTGCTGAAATTTTAATCTTTCTTTTAGGAGCAATGACAATCGTTGAAATAATAGACTATTTCAATGGTTTTTTTACAATTAAAAGTTTTATTAAGACGACAAGTAAAAAAGGTCTTTTATATATTTTCGCATTTCTTGCTTTCATTTTATCTGCAATTATTGATAATCTAACAGCAACAATAGTTTTGATAACCATCTTACAAAAGGTTGTAAAAGATAGAAATACGAGACTTTGGTTCGCTGGTTTGATTGTAATTTGTGCCAATGCTGGTGGAGCTTGGTCACCTATAGGCGATGTAACGACTACGATGTTATGGATTGGAAAAAAAGTATCAACGGTGAAATTAATTTCATACCTCTTAATTCCATCAATTGTTTGTGCAATAGTTCCTGTTATTGCGGCAACTTTTTTACCTGCTTTTAAAGGGAATATATCAAATCAAGGCAGTGATGATAAAGATGCTCCTGACAGAAGAGGTGCAGTAATGTTATATTTAGGCCTCTCTGCAATTATCTTTGTCCCTGTTTTTAAAGTAGTTACCAATTTGCCACCATATGTTGGAATGATGTTGTCTTTGGCTGTTGTAGCTACTTTTGCAGAAATTTTAAGTAAATCAAAAATAAATATAACTTCAATTGACGAAATTCATGACGAGGATTCTAGCCATAGTCCTGTCCATAAATCATTATCTAAGATTGAACTGCCTAGTATTTTATTTTTTCTTGGTATTTTAATGGCAGTTGCTGCACTGGAGTCACTTGGGATGCTATTTGAATTTGCTGGTCTACTAAACGATACTATTCCCAACACGGATATAGTAGTTATGCTTCTAGGAATTGGCTCAGCTGTAATTGATAATGTTCCATTGGTAGCTGCTAGTATGGGAATGTTTTCAGAATTAATCGATGATCCCTTGTGGCATTTTATTGCATTTTCTGCTGGCACAGGTGGAAGTATGCTAATTATTGGATCTGCTGCAGGAGTTGTTGCAATGGGAATGGAAAGAATTGACTTTTTTTGGTACCTAAAAAAAATAACTTGGCTTGCAGCAATAGGTTTTTTAGCTGGCTCTTTTACCTTTATTTTATTAAGAAATTTTTTCCTATAGAATAAAATTTTTTATCAAAAAAAACGTTTTAATAATAAATTTATTTAAATAAAAAATGTTTTTAATTTTTCAAGAATCTCCATTACAAACAAAAAAATCTATTTCTTTAATTGAGCTTATTATTAGTTCAGGTCTAGGTGCTCAAATTATAATAGGAGTCTTATTTATATTGCTATTGGTAGTTGTATATATTTATTTCGAAAGATTATTTGCTATAAAATCAGCATCTAAGTTGAGTGTTAATTTCATGAATCAAATTAGGACTTATGTTTTAAATCATAAATTAGATGGTGCTCTGAATTTATGTTTAAAAGAAGATAAACCTGTAGCAAGATTAATTTCAAAGGGCATTTCAAGAATTGGAAGACCACTAGAAGATATAAATACTGCAATTGAAAATGCAGGTAGAATTGAGGTTTATAAACTTGAGAGAAATGTTAGTGTTTTAGCAACTATTTCTGGAGCAGCACCAATGATAGGTTTTTTGGGAACTGTAATAGGAATGATTATTTCCATTTTTGAAATTTCTAATGCCGGCGGTAATATTGACATGCAATTATTATCAAGTGGATTATACACTGCAATGACTACTACAGTGGCAGGGCTAATAGTTGGAATATTTGGTTATATTACATACAATCACCTTGTTGTTAAGACCAATAAAGTAGTTCATCAAATGGAAGCTAATACATTAGATTTTTTTGATTTATTAAACGAGCCTGCTTAAATGAATTTAAAAGGAAGAAATAAGATTACTCCAGAGTTTAGTATGTCTTCCATGACTGATATTGTTTTTTTGCTTTTGATTTTTTTTATGATCGCATCTACTCTTGCCAAAGAGCTAAATACTATTGATATAAAATTACCTGAGGCAAAAGGAAAAACAGAAAACAGGAATACTGTTTATGTCACAATAAATAACAAATCAGAATTTTATGTTAACTCTAACCGAGTTTCAAAGTCTAAAATAAGAAATGAACTTTTAAAAGAATTAAACGAAACTTCATCAAAATCACTAGTCTTAAGAGCAGAACAAAAAGTTCCATTAGATGAAGTTGTATATGTTATGGATTTGGCAAATAAGAATGGAATTAAAGTAGTTTTAGCTGTTGACTCAAAATGAATTTTTTAAATACACCTCACAAAAAAAAATCAGCAATAATAACTTTTTTTTCAGGTTTGACATTTTTTTTGATTTTTTTTCTTTTTGGACTTAACTATCTAGATCCACCCATAACTTATGGAATGGAAGTTAGTTTTGGAGTTTCAGATAGGGGAGGATTTGCTCAAGAACAGGAAATCAATCAAAGCATAAAAGAAGAAGAAAAAAGTGAAGGAACAAATGCAAATGAGCCTCAATTATCTAATTCAAAAAATGTTGTAGTTCAGAAAGAAAGTAATATTTCAGTTGATAATAAGGTTGATAAAGAAGAAACAACTTCATCAAATAAAGATAAAAAAGTCATTGATGAGCAAAATCAAGAAATAGATGATAACACAAAAAGTATACTGTCTAATTTAGTTAATCAAAATGATCAAAAGGCAAAGATCAATTCTTTAAAGGGAGATGACAATACAAATGATATTAAAGGTCAAAATTCTGGAAATCCATACACAAATACTTATATAAATATTGAGGGATTTAAAGATCGTAATAATGGTTATGGTCTTAATGGAAGAAGTCTCAAATCAAATGGAAGCGTTGTTCAGGAATGTAATGAGGAAGGAATTGTTGTTGTGAGAATAACTGTTAATCCAAAAGGTAAGGTAGTAGACGCAAAACCTGGTGTTAGAGGAAGCTCGAATATTCATCCTTGTCTTTTAAAACCCGCTATTGAAACTGCTTTTCTACATGAATGGTATCCAGATACTAAAGCACCTTCAAAGCAAATAGGTTTTGTAGTTGTTAATTTTAAAATTAGAAAGTAGCCCTTGAAAAGTTACGATCAGACCATTTCATGGATGTTTTCAAATCTTCCCATGTATCAAAATTTGGGAGCAGTTGCCTATCGTCCTGATTTATCAAGGATGAATAAATTATCATCCTATTTAAATGAGCCTCAAAATAAATTTAAATCAATTCATATTGCTGGAACTAATGGAAAAGGTTCAACAGCTCACATGTTGTCTTCTATAATTCAAGAAGCCGGATACAAGGTCGGGTTATACACATCTCCTCATTTAAAAGAATTTAGAGAAAGAATTACTGTTAATAACATACAAATAGAGAAAAGTTATGTAACTAAATTTATTTCAGAAAATAAATTTTTTTTTACATCAAATAAGTTCTCTTTTTTTGAAATGACAGTGGGATTAGCTTTTTATTACTTTGCCCAGAAGAAAGTTGATATAGCAATTATTGAAGTTGGAATGGGGGGCAGGCTTGATGCTACAAATATTTTGAATCCTGAAGTTTCAATAATCACAAACATTGGTTTAGATCATACAAAATTTTTAGGAGATAATTTATCAGATATCGCATTTGAAAAGGCGGGAATAATTAAGCAAGATACTCCTGTTGTTATAGGCGAAACAACAAAGGAAACAAAGCTTGTATTTCAAAAAAAAGCCAGTGAAATGTCAGCACCAATAATCTTTTCTGAGAGTGAAAAAATAGACCATTACAATTCTGATCTCAAGGGGATCGTACAACAGAAAAATATTAGGACAGTTGTTAGTGCACTAAAATTTCTTAAAAATTATAAAATAACAAAGAGGAATATTACCGATGGACTTTTAAATATTATAAAAAACACTTCATTTAGAGGAAGATGGCAAGTGGTTGAAAAAAATCCATTAATAATTTTTGATTTGGCACATAATGTTGAAGCAATGACTTATGTTGCTAATCAACTCTTAGAATTTTCAAATAAAGAACTTCATTTAGTTCTTGGTTTTGTAGGGGATAAACCTGTTTCAGAAATAATAAATTTATTTCCGCTAGATTCTAAATTTTATTTTTCTTCTCCAATGCTAGAAAGAGCATTTCCATTAAATGATCTTGAAAGATTAGGTCAAAATTTAAATTTAAATTTCAATATTTATTCATCTGTTTTAAAAGCTTTTGAGTCAGCTAAAAATAAAGCGAAAAAAAATGATATAATTTTTGTTGGAGGAAGTACATTTGTCCTTTCTGAAATATTATGATGTAAATAGTTGCTCCGGCAGGAATCGAACCTGCATCTAAAGTTTAGGAAACTTTTGTTCTATCCGTTGAACTACGGAGCAAAGGTTTATAGGTAGAAAATTTTTTCCTCAATTGATTTCCATAAGAGAAGACATGCTACAGTATTATAAGGAGACCATTTAGTGGTTAATTCATCTAATATAATACCATCCACTTCTTTATATTTATAATTTTGCTTGATACTATTAATGATTGCTAAATCTTTACTTGAAAAAACATTTTCTCTAAATAAAACAAACATAAGAAACATTTTAGCAGTCCATGATCCAATTCCTTTAATTTTAGTTAGCTCGTTTATAATTTCTGTATTATTATGTTTTTCAAAATCAAAATTTGATGATTTGAA
>CEOP01248341.1_pt1 | contig 13421 bp, 13 predicted proteins | sample 361301 | NCBI WGS metagenome assembly CEOP01 (sample SAMEA2619548, study PRJEB7988) | marine metagenome | biome: marine biome (ENVO:00000447); feature: deep chlorophyll maximum layer (ENVO:xxxxxxxx); material: "saline water (ENVO:00002010), including plankton (ENVO:xxxxxxxx)" | depth 55 m
ATATCTTTTTTTATAATTTCTAGTTGTCAGCTTAGCTTGATTGAAGAGCGACATATAAATTTAAATAAAATTGAGTTTGGATTAAATATCAAGGATTCATTCAAACAAAAATCAATAAAATATTTTTCGCAAGATCCATCTAATAATAATTACAGCCTCAAAATATCAAATCTTCAGTTTAAAAAGAAAAACTTTTATGGGGGCTCTGCTGCAAGAGCGCAACAGATAAAAATTATTGGCGAAGTTGAATATACCTTCACGCAAATTAACTCCAATAAAAGTGGCAAGCTTCAAGTCTCAGACTGGATTTCAGTTAATGAGACTAACCCACAATCAGAAGTGATGGCGCAGAAAAAGATTATTGAAGAGTTAGAATTCTCATTACTAGAAGGCCTTTCAAAGGAGTATTGGTTAATTGAAAGTTAATTTTTTAAATTTTCTTGATCCCAAGGATCATAAATACTTTTTAATCACCGGGGGAGAATTTATTTTAAAGCAAGATGCAGTTGAAACGATCTTAGATAATTTAAAGCAAAGTGGATTCAATGAAAAGGTATCAATATCTCAAGATGAACTAGATAAAACCCAAGAAATAGTCTCAAGAAATATGGGAGGTTCTTTGTTCCAAGAAAATCTAATTGTTCACATCAAACATACTTCAGGAAAATTTCCTGAAAAAATCAAATCTCTTCTTGAGGACGAAAATATTTTTAAATCTGCAAACATTGCATTGATTATTGAATCTAGTATTGAAAAAGTTCCAGCAAGTGGGGCATGGATTAAAAATTTTGATGCTCATGGTTTGATCGTGAATTGCGGTAAATTAAAGATAATGGAAGAAAAATTATGGCTTAAAAGACAGTTAAACTTTTTACCAAAAGATTTACTGCCAATCTTTGGAGGATCAATTTTTCAAAATAATGAAGCCAATCTTTTGGGTCAAAGAAATGAAGTTGCCTTGCTAAGGCTTTTATTTTTAAATCAAGATGAAGTCATAGAAACCAAAACAGATCATATAATCTTTGGGTCTGGAATCAGTGCTTTTGAGCTTGAAGATCTTCTAATCAATAGAGATTTTAGAAAAGCGCTTATGACAATTAATTTCATGCGGGAGCATGATCGTCAAAACTCTGCTCCAATTATCTGGATAATCGCTAAAGTTATTAATTCTTGTTTAGAGTCACTTAAGGCTAGAAATCAAAAATCCGCATTAATGAACAGTGGGGTATGGTCATCTAAAATTAGTCTTTACTTAAACTTAATAAAACAAGCAAAGGTAAAAGAATTTCTAAGTTTAAATGAAGAGATCCTAAAAATTGATCTCATTAACAAAGGTCTAATGAGGGCTGAGACCTGGGAGCAAATTGAAAGAGTTATTCTGAAGCTGCAAGATGCGACTGCATTGCAGAATTAAATAATTTAGCAACATCCTTATAACCATTAAAATTTTCTTCAAATTGATACTCTGTTCCAATCAAGTTTGTAAGAGGCAATAAACCTTTTGTTGAACTGGTTAACCATATACAAGGTGAATCATTAAAATCTGAAATAGCGCAACAACCTTCTTCAACAGAGTAAGGAGTATCCTTAAGTGCATTGATTAAAATTGCCCTAGTAATACCAGGAAGGATATTTTCAGACAAAGATGAAGTTCTAACTTTTCCAGTAGAATCAAAATAAAACACATTGCTTGCTCCTGCCTCAGTCATAAAGCCTCCTCTATGCATGACAACTTCTTGGCAACCCAATGATTTTGCCTTATTCATGGCCAAAACATTGCCTAACAAAGAAGTCGATTTAATATTACATTTTCCCCAGCGGTCATCGTCACACAACATCGCACTAATAGAAGAAGAGGGAAAACTTATAGGCATTGCATAACCAAATCTCTCTATCTCAAGATCATCTTGATAAAGGTGTGATCTAACCATATCAACACCTCTTGAAATTTGATAATACACATAACCGTCTTGGTTATTTAAAGTATTAGCAAGTTTATGAATATCATCAATTACGCTCTCAAAATTAACCTTTAACTCCATTAGAAGAGCGCTTTGGGTCATTCGATCAACATGCTCTTTAAAGCATAAAGATTTTCCTGAAAAATATGGAATAACTTCATAGATGCTATCTGAAAACGTATAAGCCCGTGATAATGGCGATACTCTAATTTGATCAAGCGTATTTAATTTACCCTGATATATAGCAGCGATATCAGGCATTTTGACCCATGGAGAATAGACTCATGATCCAAAAAACTATGCGAGCCCAAATTCTTCCAAAGAAACCTTTTGCCTCAACTGACTCAATGGCTATAAGTGGAGTCGATAGTACCACCCTATCCTTAGAGATGAATTCAATATCACCTATTACATCGCCCTCAGATATTGGCGCTTGTATATTATTTTTAAACTTATAATTTGCTTTTATATTTTTAAAATCTGATCGAGGCAAAGTTAATAAGATATCCTCATTAGTCCCTAATGCAACCTCATCCATTTTGCCGCCCCACACCTTCGCAACGGTGATCTCTGAATCTTTTGAAATTAGTTTCTGCGTTGCAAAAAATCGAAACCCATACTCCAGGAGTCTTTGTGACGAAGTAAGCCTTTCATTTTCTGAGGGGCTGCCTGCGACCACTGCTATTAGTCTCATATCATTACGTATAGCGGAAGAAATCAAACAATAGCCAGCAGATTCAGTATGACCAGTTTTTACTCCATCAACTGAATCATCTCTCCACAAAAGCTTATTGCGATTAAGCTGTCGAATATCACTAAAGGTGAATTCTTTTTCTTTATAGGTTGCATAATGATCAGGAAAATTATTAATGAGCGCTTTCGATAAATAAGCTAGATCTTTAGCTGATGAAAAATGATTGGGGTCCGTCCATCCCACTGCATTTTGAAATAAGGTATTGTTTAGGCCTAACTCAGATGCATAGGCATTCATAAAATCAACAAACCCTTCTTCAGAGCCTGCAACATACTCTGCCATTGCAACAGTCGCATCATTTCCAGATTGAATTACTATGCCTGATAATAAATCGCGAACAGAAATTCTTTTTCCTGCTTCAATAAACATTTTAGAACCACCAGTTTTCCAAGCTTTTTCGCTAACTAAGACTTCATCATCTAGACTAATAGCTCCGCTGGCAATCTGATCTGCAATAACATATCCACTCATAACCTTGGTCATGCTTGCAGGAGAAATTTGATTATCCGAATTAAACTCAGCTATTACAGTGTTAGTGCTAGCTTCAAGCAATATATAGCTATCTAAATTTAATTTGGGCGCCTTTGGGACCATGGACTGAGCAAGTCCGTCTATACAAAAAGGAGCAAGAAGGATAAAACAAAATATTTTTTTCATAACAATATAACTAAAATTCTAAGGATAAATCATACACGGCTTTAGCATAAAAATGACTACGATTATATTTAGTAATCGCAATAAAATTATCATCACCTATAAAATATAAATCCTTCGGTTTAATTAATAAAAGGGTTTGCCCACTTTTAATAAGATTTGGATCTTTAATATTATTCATACTCATAAGTTGCTCTAATTTAATATTATTATTGATTGCTATTGATAATAAGCTATCTCCCTCTTGAATAAGATATGTACCTTCAAGGCCTTCTGTAAATTGTAGAGGGATGAATTTATTTAAATTACTTGGATGCTTATAGGTCTTGTTTACTTTATTGAGTTCAACTTGTGTAACTATAACCCCATCTCTTTTCCAGCCATGTTTTTTAAGATAATTAGCAATACTAGCTACAGCATCTGGGATTGAATTAAACAAGTCTGCATATCCATCATCGTCATAATCTATTGCATAAGCTCGATAGCTAGATGAAATAAACTGGCCGTATCCCATAGCACCGGCATAAGATCCTTGGACTGAATTTATATCTAAATTGTTTTCTCTTGCTAGAATAAAAAATTGTATGAGTTCACTTTTGAAAAACTTTGATCTTCTAGGAAAATCAAAGCCAAGTGTTGTTAAACTATCTAGTACCCTGTAGCTGCCTTTGATTTTTCCATACCTAGTTTCCACTCCTAAAATAGAAGTAATAATTTCCTTAGGTACTCCAAACTCATTTTCAACTTGATCAAATAAAGTAGAGTTTTCCTTGATAAATTTTTTGCCATTCGCAATTCGCTTATCTTCTAAGAAAAGTTTTTTATATCTATCCCAGGTCCAAGTAAACTCAGCAGGTGATGACATCGATTCTAAAATTCGATCTTGTTTCTTTGCAGTTTCAAGAATCTCAATAATATAATTTTCATCAAACCCATGATCCATGACCAAGGTTTCAATAACGTCCTTCGCTTCAGGATGCTGGGAATAATTTGCAATAATATTATTTGAAAGCAAAAAGCAAAGTAAAAAAAGATATTTCATTGAGGTAAGAATTTTTTATGCGTGCCCATAGATATAATTATGCCAAAAGCAAGAAATAATGATATTAAAGAAGAACCACCTTTGCTAATAAATGGTAAAGGCATGCCCACAACTGGCAGTAAACCTACCACCATACATAAATTTATAATTAAATTTGTAGCAAAAGTTAAGCATAAGCCTCCTATAACCAATCTGCAGAATCTATCTCTGGCACTTAATGCTAGATAAAAACATCTCAATAATATAAATAAATAAATACTTAGCAATAACAGCACGCCTAGAAATCCAAATTCCTCTCCAATTACAGAAAAGATAAAATCTGTCTCTGTTTCTGGAAGGAAATTGAGCTGTGTTTGTGAGCCTTCACCAAAACCTTTACCTAACAAACCTCCAGATCCAATGGCAACTTTTGATTGAATGATATTCCAACTTGCTCCAAATGGATCCGACTCAGGATTAAAAAATGTTGCAATCCTCTGACGCTGAAAAGGCTGCAACAAAATATTCCAAATAAAAGGAGAGCTGATAATTAATAAAATAAAAGATCCGCCTATAAAGCTCCAACTCAAACCTGAAAGAAACAATACAAATAATCCGGAACAAGCAATAATTAATCCAGTTCCTAAATCAGGCTGTCGGAAAACAAAGCCAAAACACGAGAAAATTATTAATAAACTGATAGTTATCTCTTTTTTCTGTATTGGTAACTTTTTATCAAATAAAAAATTAGCTAAAAAAATTGGCACTGCCAATTTTAGTAATTCTGAAGATTGAAAAGAAAAAGGGCCTACCCTTACCCATCTTTGTGCACCATTAATTTCAGGACCAAATAAATATGTAATGCCTAAAAGTATTAATGCAAAAAAAAGAAATAATCCAGACATCCTTCTAAAAATATCAGGATCTAGCTGGCTAACCAAAATCATAATAATGAATCCAGCTATAACATAAACAAATTGTTTTGAAACAATAGTTACATCAGCATTTGAGGCGGAAAATAAAAAAAATAAACCAAGAGTGGACAATAAGAATAGGCTAAAAAATATATAAGGATCGAAATATATTTTTTGAAACGATTTATTCATTAATTAAACTCTTTAAAACCTCTATTGCTACGGGCCCAGCAACTGCGCCTCCACTCTCACCATTCTCGATCACCACAGAAACTGCATACCTTGGATTGGGCATTGGTCCAAAAGCAACAATAATCGAGTGATCTCTAAGTGACTCTGTCGTTCTTAAATCTTGATAGGCTTCTTTGCTATCTAAACTAACAAGCTCTGCAGTGCCTGATTTTCCAGCTACTTGAAATTTTGCAAGATCTCGTATGCTCCTGGCAGTTCCATAATCACTTTCAATGACTCCAAGTAAAGCTTGATGCATTTTTATCCAATCCGAGTCATCAAATCTACTATCTTGCCAAACTTTTAAAGATTTTTTTTGATTACCTAGAGTCACTATTGAGGGCTCAGTAAATTGTCCTTTGGTAGCAAGAAGAGATGCATAGTTTGCTAACTGCATAGGAGTTGCCACTAAATAGCCTTGTCCAATACCTAAATTAACCGTATCGCCCTTTACCCAACCTGCATTCATCAGGCTGTATTTCCACTCAGGAGTTGGTACAAATGCTTGATCTTCATCAAAGCAATCTAAGCAGACTTTTTGCCCAAATCCCAAACTAGATAAATGATCAGATAATTCTGCAATGTCAGCTTGATATGCAAGTGAGAAGAAGTAAGCATTGGAGCTCACCAAGAATGCTTTATGCATATTTACTTTGCCGTGACCTCCCTTACGCCACCCTCTAAAGATTCTGCCAGTCTCAGGTAACGTAAAAAATCCAGGATCCTTCATCTCAAAGTCCCAACTCACAATATTATTTAACAATCCATACATACCAATCGCAGGCTTTATTGTTGATGCTGGCGGATACCTTCCTTGTAATGCTCTATTAAAAAAAGGTTTATTCTGATCATTAATTAAAGTTTGAAATTCATTTTCAGTCATACCATTTGATAACTTATTTATTGAGTATGCAGGTGAGCTGTATAAAACATTAATACCTCCAGAATCTAGGTCTATCGCGACAACCGCACCTTTTCTGTTTCCAAGAAATTGTGCTGCACTTTTTTGAGCATCAATATCTAAATTAGTATATAAATCAGATCCTTTTTTAGGCTTAATAAAAGATAATGGTTGCAAAAATTGTCCTCTTGCATTCATCTCATACACCCTTTGCCCATGCTGACCTCTCAAAAGATCATCATATATTTCCTCTAATCCTGTCTTACCTCTAATAAGACCATGAGCGTATTCTAATTCTGCATCCTTCCAATGACTTCGGGGAATTTCAGGGACTGAATTAAAATAATCCTCTGTTCTTGAGGTATAACCTAAAACATGAGAAAAAATATCTGGATAATCACTAATTCTTCTATAGCGTTTTGCAATGAATGCATTCTGAAAATTAAAACTTCTTACATTGAATCTAGCAATTTCCTCGTCAGAAAGATCTTTTTTTAAAACCAGTTCTTTATTTACAAATGCTTTTTCTTTTTGGAGATTTTGATATCTTGTTTTTTCAGTTTCAGATAGATAGATAACTGGTTGAATCTTTTCTAAAAAAGAATCTATATCTAAGATAAGACTGGGTTGAGTAATTAAATCAAAAGTTGGTTCATTTTTAACAAGTGCTCTTCCGTTTCTGTCAAAAATTTCACCCCTGAGAGCCTGAACAGGGACTTCATAATTTTTGTTTTTTAATGCGGCAAGCTGATAATCTGTGTAGCCGGAAATTTGCAAGGTAAAAACCTGTATGAGCACGAGAATTAGCACGAGGATGATTACACTAAAAAGTAAAATTGCTCTTGAAGAAAAGTTATTTTTTTCAATCTGTCTCTCTTCAAAAATCATTATTTATGATACGGATGATTTCGATGAATTGTGCTCGCTCTAAAAATTTGTTCCATTAAAAATATTTTAAAAAGCCTATGAGGAAAAGTTAATTCTGAAGCCGATAAAGTTAATTTTGAGTTTTCAAATATACTCTTTGACACACCATGAGAACCGCCAATAACAAAGTTAATATTTTTCCCATGATCAATTTGTTCCTGCAAAAGGCTAGCAAAATTAAGACTATCAATCTTTTGCCCTTGCCTATCCCATAAAATTACGGTGGCATCTTGGTCAACATTTTTTAAGATTTCCAAACCTTCGGCCTCTAATATAGAATCTCTATTTATAGATTTTGAGACAAAAGGCTTCACCTCAACATTCGAAACTTGAAAGTGATTAGGCAATTGTTTGGTATAAAATTGTAAAGCTTTTTGCTCCCAGTCAGATGCCTTATGACTAATGCTGATAATTTTGCATTTCATCAGGCAGAAACAAGAGTTTTTTCACCCCATAAACTCTCTAAGTCATAAAACTCACGGGTTTCTTGTTGCATTATATTTACAACAACATCTCCACAATCAACCAAGATCCACTCTGAATCATCCTGACCCTCAACACCAACTAAATTCTGCTTTTGCAGCTTGAGTGATTCAATCAATTTATTAGAAATTGCTTTTGCATTTCTTGAGGAAGAAGCGGTGGCTATTATAAACCAATGAGCAAAATCTGAGATCTCCCGAATATCTAGAACAAGAATATTCTGAGCCTTTAAATCATCCAGCGCTTCACAACAGATTGTTTGTAAATCAGGGGTTTCCATAGCAGTTTTTGACCTTATGATGCTTGTTTAAATTGTATGAATTAATTTTAATATTCCATTCCAGCTAAACAAGCAGAATATCTAACTTAAATGAATAAATCTATTAAATATTTCTAATTTATATATTCTTTCAACAAATCTTTTGATTAAGATAGATAAATGAATTATGTAAATGCTTTCATCTCTTGGTTTTCAAATCATCCAGGAGTTTTAATAGGCCTAGGAATATCTTCTATTCTTATTTTTATACTCAGTATTTTGGGTATTAGTTGGTTTATTGCTCAAATACCTGAAGATTATTTTCTATCAACAAAGAGAAAACCCTCTAAGTGGCAAGAGCAAAAACCGATTTTAAGATTGGCAGTTATATTTGGAAAAAATATAATTGGATTCTCCCTGATTATTGGAGGTCTATTAATGTTAGTTTTGCCTGGCCAAGGATTGCTAACAATAGTGACGGGATTATTATTAGCAAACTATCCAGGTAAATATAAATTAGAAAAAAAACTAGTTGCAATACCTTCTATTTTTAGAGCTTTAAATTGGATTAGAGTTAAAGCAAATAAACCTCCACTTAAGAGAAATGCCAACTAGTAATAAAGTAAAATAAAACTAATAATCTAATAAAAAATTTAAACTAGAGGAGAGATGATGGGAATTTCAAATAAAAAATGGGTTTTGAAAAACAGGCCACAAGGTCTGGTAAAAGATTCAGATTTTGAATTAATTACTGAAGTTCTTCCAGAAATAGATGAAGGTGAGATTCTCCTTGAAAATATCTATCTTTCTTTTGATCCTACTCAAAGAGGATGGTTGAATGATGTCCCTGGCTATCTTCCTCCTGTCCAAATAGGTGAAGTTATTCGATCAGGTGGCGTGGGTCGTGTGCTGGAATCCAGGAATCCTGAATATAAGGTTGGTGATTTAACCTTTGGTTTTGTAGGTTGGCAATCTCATTGCGTAACTAAGCCTGAAGCTGATGACAGATTTAGGGTAATTCCTGATCTGCTGCCAATACCCACAATGTTAAATGTAATGGGTACAACTGGCATCACGGCCTACTATGGATTAATAGAACTTGGTGATCCTCAGCCTGGTGAAACGGTTTTAGTATCTGGAGCCGCTGGTGCTACTGGTTCGGTAGTAGTTCAAATAGCTAAACTTAAGGGATGTCATGTCATAGGAATAGCTGGAGGTAAGGAAAAATGCGATTGGCTCAAAGAAGCTGGTGTTGATGATGTAATTGACTATAAGAATTCAGATGTTCATGAAGAGCTTCCTAAAATTGCAAAAGATGGAATTGATATATATTTCGATAATGTCGGCGGAGAGATACTTGAAACTGTTCTTTATCTAATAAATATAAATGCTCGAGTTCTTTTATGTGGTGGGATTTCTTCAGGATATGATGCAACCAGACCACCAGATGGGCCAAATAACTTATTTTCTTTAATTATTAAACGAGCAACAATGCAGGGATTTCTAGTTCTAGATTATTTGCCTCGCTCCCAACAAGCCTTAGAAGAAATAGCTACTTGGGTCATGGAGGGAAAACTTCAACATAGAGAAGATATTCAGGAGGGAATTGAAAACTGCCCGCAAACTCTTAATAGGCTTTTTACCGGAGAAAACAAGGGTAAACAGTTACTAAAAATTTAAGCTGAGTTTTCTGAAATTTGATTGACTAATTTTTCAAGAAGATTCATTCGCTGTTTTGAATCAAACGCTTCAAGCAAGGACTGCTTCTGCGAAGGGGTAATTGGAATTAAACCTGCCAATTGATAACTTACAGATTCAGCAGATAAAAGATCAATTTCTAAAGGTAGAGATTTTACTTGCGGATGCTCTTTTAGCTGACTAAGGACATTTATTAACTCCGGGAATTGAGCAAGCACTGCTTGATCATCAACAACGGGTTCTGCAATTGGAGAGATGGATGCGTAATAAAGCCTTGACTCAAGTTGCTCAACAGATTTAATCGATACTTTTTGTGATCCTCTTACCGTAATGCCTAATAATCCATTAGGCAGTTGATTGAAATCAATAATTTCTACAAAAGTTCCCTGGGACATAAAGCTCTCGCCAGATTGATTGCTTTTACTAAGAGTAATAACAAAGCCGGTATCGCTGCTCATACAGTTTTTAACCATGGAGAGGTATCTGGGCTCAAAAATCTGTAGTGTTTGTATGGTGCCAGGCAAAACGACTAATCCCAATGGAAATACTGGAAGTTTATTTGCTTTTGATGAGGTCAATTACTGGCTCCGATATTTTTTTACTATCTTTATTGCTCATGATAAGAATAACATCAAAATTAACTATGTCTTTTTTTAAATCTGTTAATAGCAACTTTATGGAATCATACTCAAATTCCTGATTTCTTTTTCCGGATAAATTCAGCCAGAAGACTTTTTCCAAGCCCGAAGAGCTCTCATACAACTCAGCTCCGTGATGACCTTGAGACATAGTGTTAGAAGCAAGTTCAATAATGCCTAATATCTTTTGAGAAGGAAAATGATTGATAGCTGCTTTAACTGTATGTGCTATTGCTGTGGGATGATGGGCAAAATCATCAATGACCAACTTATCTTCATTTTGAAACACTGTCTCAAATCTCCTTTTTACTCCTTTTGAATGCTTCAGAGCTGAGAATGATTCCTTGGGATGAATGCCATGAAGAAAAGCTGCATACATAGCCATGACTGCATTACGTAAGTTGTGCTCTCCATGCAGGGGAAGATCCCTAATAGCAAATTTTTGATTTTGAAAACTTATTGCGCCTTCGTCAATTGAAAGCTGAATGGTTTCTTGGCTTCCTAGTTGATGTTTATTAGACCAGCAACCCAACTCGATTAAATCTAAAATATTTTTGTCATCATCATGAAAAAGAACATGTCCATTTGCTGGCACTGTTCTGATAGCGTGATGAAATTGCTTCAAGATATCTGATACATCATTAAATATATCCGCATGATCAAATTCAATATTATTTACGATAAAAGTATGTGGATGATAATGAACAAATTTTGAGCGCTTATCAAAAAAAGCTGAATCATATTCATCTGCTTCAATCACAAAATATGGAGAGGATCCCAGGCGCGCAGAATTCTCAAACGAATCACTTACGCCACCAACCAAAAATCCAATATCAATACCTTGAGCTTGAAAGATTTCGCAAAGTAAAAATGATGTTGAGGTTTTTCCGTGTGTTCCTGATACAGCAATTACAGTTCGATCACGGATCATGTCACCTAGCATTTGAGGCCCAGATGTATACTCAAGCTTCTGATTTAAAATATATTCAACAGATGAGTTGCCTCTGCTTAGGGAGTTACCTATGACATAAAGATCAGCAGATGGTAAATTTAATTCTTCATAACCTTCTATCATTTCTATGCCAAGAGAATTAAGTTGATCGGACATCGGAGGATAAAACTGTTTATCACTTCCTGAAACCGTATGGCCTTTTTCAATAAGTATTTGGGCGAGGCCTCCCATAAAGGTGCCACAAATGCCTAGTATATGAATTTTCATTTTTAAATATTTATCGGTAACATTTGATACCATAGACCAAATTAATTAATTTTTAAACTAATGAAAAAAAATGCTTTTTATGCTCAATCTGGTGGTGTGACATCTGTAATAAATGCCTCTGCAAGCGCAGTAATATTAGAAGCAAGGAAATCAGTAAAGATTGGAAAAGTTTATGCAGGTAAAAATGGAATATTGGGAGCTTTAAGAGAAGAGTTAATAGATACCTCTAAAGAATCAAAAAAATTTATTGAAGGCTTAAAGTATAGACCAGGAGGAGTCTTTGGTTCATGTCGATATAAACTTAAAAGCATAGATGAAAATTTAAAAGAATATGAAAGGTTAATTGAAGTTTTTAAGGCTCATAACATTGGATATTTTTTTTATAACGGTGGAAATGATTCTGCAGATACTGCTTTGAAAATTTCTCAGATAAGCAAAAAGCTAGGCTATCCTTTGCAGTGTGTTGCTATTCCAAAGACAGTAGATAATGATCTTGCTGTTACAGACTGCTGTCCAGGATTTGGCTCAGTAGCTAAATATGTAGTCACCTCAACTATTGAAGCAGCTCTAGATGTTGAATCAATGCATGAGACTTCTACAAAGGTCTTTATCCTTGAAGTAATGGGGAGACATGCAGGCTGGATAGCTGGTTCAAGCTGCCTAGCTCAAGATAGTCACCCGGGGGCGCCTCACATAATCTTGCTACCTGAGATAAGCTTTAATCAAAAGAAGTTCTTGGCAAAGGTCAAAGAGACAGTTAAAAAAAATGGTTTTTGTGTGATTGTTGCATCAGAAGGAATCAAAAATTCTCAAGGAAAATTCTTAGCTGAATCAGACTCAAAAGATGCGTTTGGCCACAGCCAACTTGGAGGTGTAGCTCCTAGGTTAGCAGATCTAATTAATCAAAAATTGAAATTAAAAAATCATTGGGCTGTCGCTGACTACCTTCAAAGAAGCGCAAGCCACTTATCATCAGGTGTAGATAGAGCTCATGCATACGAAGTTGGTAGAAAGGCAGTCCTATATGCTACACAAGGCTTAAATGGAGTCATGCCTGTGATCAAGCGTAGAAGCTCAACACCTTATAAGTGGGAGGTTGTTTCTGCCCCATTAACAAAAATCGCAAATGTTGAAAAAAAACTGCCCGCTGCATTTATTTCAAAAGATGGATTGGGAATGACAAAGAAAGCGCGAAGCTATTTTCAACCTCTGATTGAAGGTAAGATTGAAGACAGCAAAAATATCAATTATCAAGCTGGCAAAATGCAAATGGTCCCAAAAAAATTAAAGGCCTGGAGATAATGCATTTAGGTGACCAATAATTCTTTTTAATTCATTTTTAAGAATAAGCTTATCTTCATCATTCAAAAACGATCCAAAATAAAACCTTTTACCTTTAGATTGAAAGCAAAATTGATTTGAGTTGTACTGATCAGTTTCCACCTCAAGGACAACAAAACTTCTAAACTCTTCCCAGCTCTTTTCCTTTATTAACCTTCCTTGCTCTAATTTAATTTTATCATTTGAAATATAAATAATTTCTTTTTGCTGACTCCACCGAAAACTCAACCCAAAACAAATGAAAACAATAATCACCTCTAAACCTGCAAATGGCAAAATTAATCCAGCGCCCATAATAAGAAAAAAAACTCCAATACCTAAACAGATAAAAGCCAAGCTACCCAAAAAAATTACTCGACTCCATCCTCTTAGCGAATAATTAGGAGAAATTTCTATTAAAAAATTATTTTCTGTAGTTTC